>JAAGKN010000410.1_pt1 | contig 57280 bp, 39 predicted proteins | sample 6206371 | NCBI WGS metagenome assembly JAAGKN01 (sample SAMN11533720, study PRJNA540317) | gut metagenome | isolation source: fecal pellets from male and female animal of same cohort | host: Peromyscus leucopus | place: USA:CA | collected 2017
ACCGTTATCAGTCATATTCTACAATCAACGATCTCGGTGCAACCAACGTGATCGGTTTCTCCAATATTGACGGTAAGATTTCAGCCGGAGAGACCAATGCCGCGCTTCTGTCATTCTTCGGTCGTGTCAACTATGACTTCGATGGCAAATATCTCCTTTCGGCATCTATCCGTCGTGACGAATCATCCAAGTTCCACAAGGATTACCGCACAGGTTATTTCCCCGCAGTGTCAGTGGGTTGGAATATCCATCGTGAAAAATTCCTTGAGGGTACCGCAGTCAGCAACCTCAAGCTCACCGCATCCTATGGCGAGCTCGGTGCTAACTTCCTGTCACCATACAACTTTGATGACATAGCCTTTGGCCCGATTGTATATACCACCGGTGGCAACCGTTTCAGCAACGGTCATGCAGCCTATCTCAAGACCAAGAATCTTAAATGGGAGACATCCAAGACAACCGATGTGGGTATCGAACTCGGATTGTTCAATCAGGAAGTAACCTTCCATGCTAACTATTATCACAAGAAAAATACCGATCTTCTTGCCAATATCAAACTGAATCTTTCATCAGGCCAGGTGTTTGAGATTAATTCATCCAATGAAACGCCTTATGTGAATACAGCGTCTGTCGAAAACAGCGGATTTGAATTTATGTTAGGTTGGCACAGGAGTATCAACCGAGACCTGCGCTTCAACCTCAGCGGAAATCTTTCGACATTGAAGAATAAGGTATTGGCCCTTGGTGAGAATGTGCAGCCTATCACAGCAGGAGCGTTTTCGTCAAAATTCAATGATGCAGCCACTATCACCCGTCCCGGCGATCCCATCGGTTCATTCTATGGTTATACCATCGATGGTTTTGACTCGGAGGGCAACTTTATCTTCCATGACACTGACGGCAATGGCCGCATCACTGCCGATGACAAGGTCATCATAGGCAATCCTATCCCTAAATTGTCCTACGGTATCAATCTTGATGTATTCTACCGCGATTTCGATCTCTCGCTCTTCTTCCAGGGCGTTGCCGGCAATGACATCTTCAATGCCCGCAAGTATGAATACTACTTCAACTATGCCAACAATATGGTAGAGGATGTCTTGAATTCGTGGACAAAGGATAACACCAATACTTATGTACCCGTGGCAAAAGTCACAAATGCCGATGGAGGAAACTCCTTGCCAAGTACTTTCTACGTGGAGAAGGGTGACTATTTCCGTCTGAAAAATGTACAGTTAGGCTATACGCTTCCCGACAAGATCGCCCGCAAGATATACATGGAACGGCTCCGTATCTATGCTACGGTGACAAATGTTTTCACCCTTACAAAGTATTCGGGTTTCGATCCTGAGGTAAGCTCCAACACCCTCTTCTCACGTGGCGTTGATCAGAACTCTTACCCGAATACCCGCAACTTTACTGTAGGTTTTAATATTAACTTCTAAAAATTAGTACCATGAATATTTTGATAAAGGGCATAGCCTTAAGCCTTGTTTCAGCCATGGCACTGACTGCCTGCAATGACGTGTTTGATGACCTGTCGATAAATCCGGCCCAGCCGAGTATGAAAGAGTATTTCTCCACACCCGAGGCTATGGACGAGGCTATCATGACATGTTACGGATATATTCAGACTCAACGCAGCTTTGGCGCATCGGCATCAAAGACTATGATTATCCGTTCGGACGAGGCGTCATCCAATTCAGATTACGGCAAGCCGGGTATGTATGGCAGCTCGCTCAATTCGAGCTACTACACCATCATGCAGCCGTTCGGACTCATCTATTCCTGTGCATCACAGGCAACGTTTGTGATTGAGCAGATACCCAACGTACAGTTCCCCAATCAGCAACAGCGTGATGCTATTCTTGGTGAGGCATACTTCTGGCGCGGATTCTGCCACTTCTTCCTTCTCACAAATTACAGAAATGTATCACTCATAACCAAAGCTCCGGAGGATGCTAAGGATTATGTACGTGAAGTGAATGATCCTGAGACTGTTTGGGATTTCATTTGCAGTGACTTTCAGATGGCCGAAACCCTCTTGCCTAACAAGGGGTATTGGAAGGGTGAAAAAGCCGGACGTGTGACTGCGGCTTCTGCAGCCGCGATGCTCGGAAAGAGCTATCTTTACCGCAGCGGTATCGAGCCGAAATACGGACACTCCACAAAGACATATTATGATGAGGCTGCTGCCGCCTTTGACCGCGTGATACGTGGCGATTACGGCACATATCGTCTTGTCGAATATGGTCATAACTTTGACGTGGCGCATGAAAATAATGATGAGGCTATTCTTGAGATACAATTCCTCGGTGATGTCGAGAATGCGGCATTCAACCCTGCTACGGCAACTTCGGGACTTGCATTTGACCCTCGCGGCATCATGCTTCCCGGCACAGGCGTAGGTTATGAGGGTGTGGTTCATGATTGGCTCTACAATGAGTTCAAGAATTCGATTGACAAGGACGGTTACACTGATATCCGCATGTTCTCAACAATGTTCTTCAATGACCTCGACCCCTCCATCAAACTGCGACCTGGCCAGAGACTCCAAGGCCCCGGTGGCTATCACTTCGAGGATATGTATCCTTCGGGCGATTTCTCTACAGCGGCCAACTCTCGCACACATGTCTATCATGCCGCTTTCCTCAAGGGTATGGACCTCGCTCTCCCCATGCGTAACGACAATCCCACTTCGATTACCGGTGTAGGCAGTGGAGTTAAGGAATATATCTATAACCAGCCCCGAGCACACGGTGTCAACTGGCGTTACATCCGATATGCCGATGTGCTGCTGATGTATGCCGAGGCAGTGATCAATGGTGGCAAAGTTGGTTCGATGACAGCTCAGAATGCAGTTCAGGCGGTACGTGACCGCGCCAATCTACCTGAAATCGGAGGCGTGACCATGGATGTGATCAAACATGAGCGCATGCTTGAGTTCGCTCTCGAGGGACATCGTTTCTACGACCTGCTCCGCTGGGGCGATCTGACCGAACGCTTCAAGGAACTTGAACGTACCGACCCGAATTTCAAGACTTTCATCTCCGATACTGATTTCGAAGGCTTCATGCCCAATAAACATGAATGGCTACCTATTCCCATTGAGGAAATGGAATCAAATCCCCACGCAATACAAAACCCCGGATATTAACAAACTGACATGAGAAAATCAATCATTACCGCAGTTGCCACTCTATCGGTGGCGACTGCATGGGCCGGGGGAGAAGTGCTTTACAATGGCATTACACTTCCCGAACAATGGCCACCGAGATATGCTGAGCCGACAGAGGCCGCACAGATGCCTGTGCCTTATCTGCAAAACAAACCGGCTGTGATACCTGTCAACGTTGGACGCCAGCTGTTTGTGGACAACTTCCTGATTTCGCAGACCGACCTTGTTCCCACATATCATAATCCCGACTTCTATCCCGGTAATCCTGTACTCGAGCCGACCGAAGAGTGGGAAAACACCACCGAAGGCGCACCCTATGCCGCACCATTCAGCGACGGTATATGGTATGACGAGAAGGACGGTAAATATAAAATGTGGTATCTTGCCGGTGCCGGCTCAATACATAAACAGGACAAGCAGACATTCTATACAGGATATGCCGAATCAACCGACGGCGAGCATTGGGTGAAACCTAAGCTTGAACTTGTGAAAGGGACCTGCCTTGTCGATACGGCCAACCGAGATGCCGCCACCATCTGGCTCGACCGCAAGGAGACCGATCCGGCGAAACGCTACAAGATGTTCAACGTTGAGCGCCGTCCAACCGACCGCCGCTGGCAGTTCATTCTGAAATACAGCCCCGACGGCATACATTGGAGCGAGGGCGTTGCCCAGTCGGGCGACCTGTATGACCGTTCGTCAGCTTTCTATAATCCTTTCAGGGATGTATGGTGCCTGTCGATGCGTTATGGCACTAAAGTGTCCTCCCGTTCAAGAAGCTATGCGGAAAATAAAGATCCCGAGACTCTCGTGTCGATGGTTCACCGTGTACGCAAAGGTATTCCCGATAAGAATGTGGTGTATTGGTTCACTCCCGACAATCTGGAGCCGCGTCATCCCAACCATCCCGAGGTCAATCCCGGCATATATAATTTCGATGCGATTCCTTACGAGAGCATCATGCTTGGCCAGTATGCAGTATGGCAGGGACCGGAAAATAATATATGCGAGAAGCTCGGAGTGCAGAAACGCAATGAGATATGCCTCGGATACTCACGTGACGGTTTCCATTTCTCTCGTCCGACACATGTGCCTTTCCTTGCCAACGATACTACCGAAGGCGCCTGGAACTGGGGCAACATGCAGAGCATCGGCGGTGTACCTCTGATCGTGGGTGACAGCCTCTATTTCTACTGCAGCGGCCGTCGTCTCAACGACATCATGTGGGACAGCTATACATCCACCGGTCTTGCCAAGCTCCGCCGCGACGGTTTCGTCTCGATGGGTACAAACGGGGCTAAACAAGGCTCACTGACAACCGAACCCATCTCGTTTGATGGTGAATATCTCTTCGTTAACGCTGATCTCGGAAGCAAAGGGGCAGAAATGACTGTCGAAGTTCTTGACACTGACGGTAATCCTATCCCCGAGTTTTCCGGCAAAAACGCGGTTGCCATGAAGAAACTCAATTCTACCAAACAACTCGTGTCATGGAAAGGCTCTGATAGTCTCGCCACATTGAAAAACCGACCTGTGCGGCTCCGTTTCAACCTCACTAAAGGTGGTGAATTGTATTCATTCTGGATTTCGCCGTGGAAAACGGGCGAAAGCCGCGGTTACACAGCCGGTGGAGGTCCCGGACTGTCGCCCACAGGTGTTGATCAACCAAACTAAATTGAAGCACAATGAAAATATCATATTTAATTATCTCAGCCTTGGCCATGATGTCATTTTGTGCCTGTGAGAACCATGATTTTGAACCGTTGCCCGTGCAGGATAAAGGTGAGACATCGACACCTCCTTCCGAGGGCGGTGTTACGGTTGATCCCGATGCTCTCTATAATGGCATAAAACTTCCGGCACAATGGCCTGCCAAACGTAACTACGCCTCTCAGATACGTAAGGGCATGACTCCGTCTGATTTTTGGTCGCAGCCCGAGATCGTCTATGCCACCGTGGGTCGTCAGCTTTTCGTTGACAATTTTGTGGTCAAATCCACGACCATGCGCCGCACATACCATTATCCCGAGGTGCAGGAGCAACCTGTGCTGACTCCCGACAAAGAGTGGGAAACCAACGCTAAAGGTACAGCGAAATTTGCCGCACCGTTCAGCGATGGTGTATGGTATGATGAGCAGGATGGTAAGTACAAGATGTGGTACATGGCAGCCGATGATGCGACATGTTATGCCGAATCGGCCGACGGTATCAACTGGACAAAGCCTGAGCTTGATGTCGAGGCCGGTACTAATATCGTGCGCCGAGGTACCGTGCGTGACGCGTCTTCCATATGGATTGACAAGTCGGGCAATGGAGCCAGGTACAAAATGTTTGAGGTGGCCGGAGGTGCAGGTAAGTGGGCTTATCACTATCTGACATCGACCGACGGTATCCATTGGCGTGACCAACAGGCGGCATCGGGAAGTGTGGCCGACCGTTCCACTGTGTTTTACAGTCCGTTCAGGAATGTATGGGCTTGGAGTATGCGCCATAATGTACGTGTCAACAGTACTGATCCTTACACAGTAAGAGCACGTGACTATATGGAGGACTCCGATCCTGCTGCCGGCAATAAGAATGCCAAGGCATCGCTTGATTGCTTCTGGTTTGGCCCGTGGCAATCGGAGCAGAAGTGGGCGCAGAACATGGATAATGACGGTGCCCCCGGCATATACAACCATGATGCGATGCCTTATGAGAGCATTATGCTTGGATTTTTTTCTGTATGGCAAGGTCCTGAAAATGACGTGTGCAACAAAGACGGTGTGATCAAACGTAATCAGATTATGGTAGGATATTCCCGCGATGGCGGCTACAGCTATCAGCGTGACGACATGTCGCCGTTCATTGCTATTGATGAGACTGCCGGTAGCTATCGTGGCGGCAATCTCCAGAGTGCGATAGGCTCGCCCATCATTGTAGGTGACAAACTCTACTTCTATTTTAGCGCACGTAAGATGGAAAATAAGGTCGAAGTGACCACTACCGGTCTGGCCACGCTGCGTAGAGACGGTTTTGCCTCAATGAGCGGAAGCGGTCTCATAGTTACTCAGCCGATGCTCTTCGAGGGTAACACTCTTTGGGTGAATGCCCGCATAGGTGGTTCGCTCAAAGTGGAGATCCTCGACTCTAATAGAAATGCCCTGAATGACTACACCACGACACTCAGTGCAGCTGACGCATGTGCTGTAAAAGTTGTTGACGGCATCGGTGATATTGTCAAGAACAAAGCCGTGAGTCTGCGTTTCACTGCCAATGACTGTGACATATATTCATTCTGGGTAGGTGATGACGCAGGTCACAGTAAGGGCTATACAGCCGGTGGAGGCCCGGGTCTTGATGCTTCAGGCATTGATAAATAACCTTAAACACAAACAATCATGAAAAAATCAATCATATTATCACTGTGGGCCGTTCTGACTCTCGCGTCATGCTCGGAGGATCATGTAATGTATGATACAGCCGCTGAGCCCGGAATGAGTGTTGAGGGTACTACCTATGAGGTGGGACAGCCCATAAAGTTTTCCGATAATTCCGTTCCCACAAAGGGTACCACTATTAAATCATACCTTTGGGAGTTCGGTGATGCTGACAATTCGACCTCAACCGAGGCCGCACCTTCGTTCACCTATTTTAAGGATGGGACCTATGTTGTGAAGCTCACGGTTATCGATTCCAACGATCTGCCTGCAAAAACTCAGCAGAATATAGTGGTAGTGAATCCGACCAAAGCAGACTTCTCGTGCGATCAGGAGGAATATCTGATGGGCGATGTGGTGAAATTCACCGACCTCTCCACAGCAAAAGCTCCGACTGAGATCGTGGCATGGAAATGGAGCTTTGCCGATGCCGCCGGTTCGACATCCGACGAGCGCAACCCTCAGTTTCAATATGATGAGCCGGGTTCATATCCTGTAACTCTTACAGTTACTGATACATATGGTCTAACCACATCAATTACCCGTAGTGTGAATGTTCTTGACCCGGCTCTGCTTGTCAATCCTCGTTGGTCAGCTGCTCTTGGTGGTGGTGTGAAAGGTGGTTCTTCGCCTGCCCTTTCGCCTGATGGAGCCCACATCTACATGCTCCGTTCGCTCTCCGGAGAGGACAATGCTGCTTTGGTGGCATACACTACCGCTGATGGTCAGAAAGCATGGTCTCTCGATTTGAGCGAGGCAATGGCGACCAACGGTGCGTCAGCCTCCGCAACTGCCAAGGATATATTCTCCAGTCCGTCGGTTGCTTCTGACGGTACGGTGTATGTAGTGCTCCGCGACCTTCAATCGACCACTAAAGAACGCGGTCTATACACACTTGCGGTAAACAGCGATGGATCCGTCAAATGGTGCAAGAAGGTCGGAGCAAGTGGCGCAAACCTTTATGCAGTCACTCCGGCTGTGGATGCTGCCGGAAATGTATATGTCGCTAATCGAAGCAAGGAAATGTACAAGATCTCACCCTCGGGAGTAGCTATCACAATCTCCGGTCTTGGGGATATAACCGGTGGTATTTCTCTGTCCAAGGATGGCACAGCATTTGCTTTAGGAAAGGGCAATGTAGGTCTTTATGCTGTAGATGTAAATGCCGGAGCAAGCAAGTGGCTTTATAACACCGATTTCGGTGGTGCGGCGGATGCCTTTACCGGAGCTCTCCGTTCGGCCTCTCCATCGATTGGTTCGGACGGTACTATTTATCAGGTGATTGACAAGGGTGCTGGTGGAGCGGTTATTGCTCTTGATGCCAATGGCTCGGCCAAGTGGGTATATGATACTCCCGGGGCCATACCTGACGGTGGTGTTGCCATTGCTGAAGATGGTACACTCTATGTCAATGGTGGTATGGATGCAGCTTCAGGCCTCACCGCTCTGAAAGCCGATGGCTCTCTGCTCTGGAAATTCGCCACCATGGCAAATGTACAGACAGCTCCCGTAATTGATGATCGTGGCTACATACATGTAGTCGATGCTATGGCCAATTATTATGTAGTGCGTCAGGATGGCACACTGTTTGGTCAGACCAAACTCGGCACGAGCTGTACCTCAGCACCGGTAATGGATGCTCAGGGCCGCCTATATACGGTGGTCAACAAGGATGGAGTTCAGACTGTGGTCTGTGCCACATCCAAGGCTTCAAGTTATTCCACAACCGCACCATGGCCTATGCGTGGTCAAAATCCTTGTCGTACAAGTCTCCAAAAATAGATATAGTTAAGATAAGGTAAATTAGATGTCAGCATGAGGGATCAGGAAATCATCCCCCCTTGGTCCCTCATGCTTTTTCAAACATATCAATCATGATTACTCAAATATATAACGGCAATATCTTAATACCCGGAGGCGTGTGGGTGAATGGCGGTTCCGTGGTAATCAAGGATTCCAAGATTATAGACATTTATCGTCACAGCCGTCTTTGTGAGGGTGTTGACAAAGCCATAAATGCCGGTGGTGGCTATGTGTTGCCAGGCGGAATTGATTTGCATGTGCATGGGGCCGGAGGCCGTGATTTCATGGAGGCGACCGAAGATGCTTTTTTAACAGCTGTCTCTGCACATCGCCGTCACGGTACAACAAGCATATTCCCCACACTGTCATCTACATCCGAGCAGAACATCCGCGATGCGGCACAGGTATGTTCCAAATTGATGGAAAATCCTGACAACGGGATTATGGGACTTCACATCGAAGGTCCGTATTTCAGGCCTGAAATGGCCGGAGGTCAGATTGCCGGAAATATACGCATCCCATCTCCGATGGAGTATGTACCTATTATCGAGGAGTTTCCTTGTGTTAAACGCTGGGATGCCGCACCTGAATTGCCCGGGGCCGATGACTTTGCCCGGTATATTACCAGTAAGGGTGTCATAGCCGGTATAGCGCACACTCGCGCCAATTATAACGATATAGTGCACGCTTTTGATTCGGGCTACACATTGGCTACGCATTTCTACAATGCGATGACCACTTCCCATAAAAATGGTATCTACAAGCATGAGGGTACGGTCGAGGCCATTTATCTGATGGATGGTATCAATGTCGAGGTTATTGCCGACGGTATTCATGTGCCGCCGATTCTCCTTAAACTTGTGCACAAATTCAAAGGTCGTGGCCGTATATGTCTGATAACCGATGCTTTGTCAATCACAGAATCGCCTGACGGCTCGTCATTTGATCCGCGCATAGTGATTGAAAACGGTGTGTGCAAACTCCGTGACGGATCGGCGATTGCCGGCAGTTGTGCAACGATGGACCGTCTTATACGCACGGCAGTGAAAGACGCCGGATTGCCGCTCGAGGATGTGTCGCGCATGGTCTCGGAAACTCCGGGCCTGATAATGGGTATTTATGATCGGAAGGGAAGCATCTGCAAGCAGAAGGACGCCGATATAATCATCATGGATAAGAATCTCGAACTCACTAACGTCATTGCAATGGGCAAAGAGATTGAATTATAAAACATAATATCAATGGATAAACAATATGTCATAGGAATTGACATCGGAGGAACAAATACCGTAATCGGGGTAGTTGATGCCCGTGGCACAGTGCTCGGTTCCACCTCAATAAAGACTCAGGTATGCGAGAAATTTGAGGATTATATATCCGAAATCCACAAGGCTGCCACCTCATTGCTTGAATCGTTGGAGCTTACCGGTAAAATTCAGGGTATAGGCGTCGGTGCACCCAATGCCAACCATTACACCGGCAACATAGAAAATGCGGCCAATCTGAGATGGAAAGGAATCTTGCCGCTATGCGAGCTGCTGTCGCAAAAATTCGGTATTCCGACCTCCTGTACCAACGATGCCAATGCTGCTGCTATCGGGGAGATGACCTATGGGGCCGCCCGAGGCATGAAAAACTTCATCATGATTACTCTTGGCACCGGCGTCGGAAGCGGTATTGTTGCCAACGGTCAGGTGCTGTACGGTAGCAATGGTTACGCAGGTGAGCTCGGTCATGTCATTGTCAAGGATAACAACGGACGTAAGTGCGGTTGCGGCCGGTCGGGATGTCTGGAGTGTTATTGCTCAGCCACAGGTGTCAGCCGTACGGCGCGCGAATTTATCGAGACGACCGATATTCCATCCATACTACGGGAAATACACGTAGATGAGATCACTTCCAAGCATGTATATGATGCGGCAATGCAAGGTGATGAACTGTCGAAAAAGATTTTTGAGTTCACAGGCGAGATCCTCGGTAGAGCATTTGCAAATTTTGTGGCATTTTCGGCTCCTGAGGCCATCATCCTTTTCGGAGGTCTGGCCAATGCGGGCGATCTTCTTCTGGCTCCGGTAAAAAAAGCAATGGAAGAAAATGTGCTGTTTGTATGGAAAGATAAAGTGAAAATTCTTGCTTCAGAACTGAAGAACGCCGATGCCGCAGTCCTTGGGGCAAGTGCGCTTGGATGGGAAGCGGATAAATAATATTTGATAACAATATAATATACCTTAAAACAAAACACTATGCGATTAATCATACAACCCGATTACGAGTTAATGTCAAAATGGGCTGCGTATTATGTAGCCTCATGCATCAACCACGCACAACCCACACCTGAAAAGCCATTCGTGTTGGGGTGCCCGACCGGAAGCTCTCCTTTAGGTCTGTATCGCAACCTCATAGAATTATATAAGGAGGGAAAAGTATCATTCAAGAATGTTGTGACATTCAATATGGATGAGTATTGCGGTATTCCTGAGGATCATGAGCAGAGCTATCACACTTTCATGTGGACAAATTTTTTCAATCATATAGACATCCTGCGTGAAAATGTGAATATACTCAACGGCAACGCTCCCGATCTGCTCGAGGAGTGCAGGCGTTTTGAGGAAAAGATGGCCTCCTATGGTGGTGTAGATCTATTCATGGGAGGTGTCGGCCCTGACGGACATATCGCATTCAATGAGCCGAGTTCTTCGCTGTCATCCCGTACACGAGTAAAGACATTGACCCGCGACACAATCATAGCCAACTCCCGCTTCTTCAACAATGACGTCAATCAGGTCCCCAAAACAGCTCTGACCGTCGGGGTCGGCACAGTGATGAGTGCAAAGAAAGTGCTGATACTTGTCAGTGGCCATAATAAGGCACGTGCGCTCAAGCATGGCATTGAAGATGGCGTTTGTCAGATGTGGACCATCTCAGCCCTCCAGCTCCATCAGAACGCCATACTGATTGTCGATGAGGCCGCCTGCGAGGAACTTAAAGTCGGCACCTACAAATACTTCAAGGACATTGAGGCTGCAAATCTCACCCCTGAGTTGAAATAATAACCATAGGATGATTGAATAATAATCATCCCAAACCTGCGACAAACAGTCACCCCACATGATATTGCGTAAGCATCAATACCATGTGGGGTGATTATGCAATATATTATGAGAATTACATATGGCTATTGATTAAATTCGTTGGTAATTTTTTAGCGGACAGTAATAATAAAAAATTAAGATGCGTCAGTCCTGTGCTTGTTATTCTTTTATAATCCTGATTGCCATATACGGATGTTCAGGCATCGGCACGAACACATGACCGCTGTAAGTGCCGTCAAGAGGGGTTACTGTCATATTCCAAGTATCAATCATTTCTATCCGATAATTATGATTTACGGGTAATTCGAGATACATCTGACAGCGTACATCTCGTCCCAAATAAACCAGATACCATTCCATCCCTGCCCCCAGCGCCGGATAATCCTGCCATCCGGTAATTCCGCTGACAGGATTTACAGTGGTCGGTGCATCTTCCAATATATCTTTCAGAAATCTTATGCGGTCATGGCTCCGTCCCTTCAATACTCCGCCTTTTGACCACCATAATACTTCATCGGATTTGTTGGGATCGGCAGTAGAATCAGACAGCAGGACTTCACCGTGGCCGACAAATCCGCCACTCAGGAAACCTTCCCAAAATTTCTGCACCATTTCCTCTCCTGACAGCGTGCCCCACACCCAAGGAATATTTCCCTCGTACCGACATTCATCATATATGACGGGTTTGTTATATTTTGAAACCAGAGTTTTGGCATTTTTCGTGTCCGGAGCCTGCACGCTGACATGTGTTACATTACTATCAGACTGGTCATACATTCTTGCACCATTGTGGATACTACGCAAATGCTTGAATGGATCATGCGAGGCAAAATATTCGAGGTGATGCCGCCAGTCATCATCACAGTAAGCTTCCATGAAATCATACTCGTTGGCCATGCTCCACCACACATTCTTATATGCGCTGAGCCGTGATATGAGATACTGCATATACCTGTCCCGAGCCTGTAAACCCAATGAGTTGAATCCCCATCGGTCATAAGGATGATAGACAATTATATCAGCCTCTATACCAAGACTGTCAAGTGCTGACACATACGTTTCGATATTCCGGAAATATGCCGGGTTGAAACGTGTGAAATCCCATGCTCCGGTCGTGCCTTCATACGGATACATCTCCGGTTCATTATGATTCCAGTCATAACTTTTTGGGAAAATACACATCCTGACTTTATTGAAGCAGCTACCGGCGAGGGTCTCGATTGTCTGACGTCTCAGGCTGTCAGGCTGATGTATCCAGGCATAACAAGTAGTGCCGAAAGGAATATATGAAGTACCGTCAGCATATACAAACCGAAGCGAGTCGGTTTTAACCGGACCATGATTACCGTTCTGAGCCGTAGTGCACTCAAAGGTTCCTGACTTACCATTTAGCTTAGGCCGATCACATATTGTTTGCCACGACCACTTTCCGGTCTTATCAGGCATGAATCTGATTTTATAAGTGTCATTTCCATCGTAAAAGCCCTTCACGGAAACGGTATCGCCACTGTTAACAAATATTGAGCAGAGATTCACATCCTCGAAAGGATTTCCTTTCGTCTTGTATTTGAACGACAATTCATATATACGCCATTGCTCTACGGAATCAGGCCGGACGGCAGCATAGATTCCGGAAGTATCTCCGATATACTGAAACACCACCATAAGCACTGCCAATATATTAATCTTATGATTATATATGAAATCCATATTATTGAATATTATAAATGATAGCCCATTATTCCCATTTCAGCACAGTGCCGCCAAGCCGGCTTGCCGATGTGCCGGGCCAGTCTGCGGCATAAGGCTCTCCTGAGGCCGGATCTATACCTACATAGCGCATTGTCTTAAGCGACAACAACATACACTGATTATGAAGCATGTCCTGCCACATGAACAGGCAATCGTCAGTCTCTACGTCGGTCAATCTCAGATCACCCGACATGCCAATACCGGCCACAGTAACGAATCCCATACCGTTAACGGCTTCAAGAGCTACCCTGCCATTGCCACGGTCATGAATCTTAAATTTACAGTTGTCCGAATCATAATCCCGGTCACCCTGCCATACTGATCCGATCATCTTACGGCTACCGGCCTGCATACGTTGGGAATTACACATATTACACAAGCTTACTACCTTGCCTACCGGAATGTTGGCACTACGGTCAGCCAGCGGTTCCTCAACCGTGAAATCATCAAACTCGGCATATCCACCTTCTCGCCCATCGTTGTTGTAAGCAAACAGCGCTATGCGTGCTCCTTGAAATGTTTTTGTCTGATAAGGCACCACATGTGCATCTCCTATATCATGGAAGGATACACCATCATGGCTGAAGCTGAACTGAGACCATTCATGTTCCAAATCTGCTGTGACACGAAGATAGATCTTCTTACGGTCAAGTTTGTGTTCAATGCAGCTGTCGGTCCCGAGATCATAGCGACACAATATCGGATGCCCGTCCCTTATACTTATGCCTACATATTCATACGGAATATTCATGAGCCCGAGGCCAGCAACATCACCATCCTTAAGCCGGGAAGCGTCCAATGTCACTGTCACTACCGATATAGGTCCGATGCCACGCTGGGTAAGGGTATTTTTTGCCCAATATAAATTCTTGGCCGGCATAGTGTTGAGCCGGAGGCGCCCTTTCCTGATTGACCATTTATCATCATTCGGCAGATGATTCCACTGCCATATGGGCTGAAGGTTCCCGCTGTCAAAATTATCACTGCGTACATATGGAGCATGCGGTGTCACAGCAGCCTGCACCTGCGGCTTGAACCATGTGCGTGGTGAGCGGCCGAGATTTCCGGCCAGTCCGAAATAAGGCCATCCGTCAACCCATGTCACCGGTGAGAGACATGTAGTACGTCCTACGGCAAGAAAATCAAGCATAGAGAATCCCCACCAGTCACCATTCTCCAATTGCACTATTCCACCCTGATGCAGAGTGGCACACCCCATATTGTCAGCCTCCGGTTTGCCGGTCTTGAGGCTCCATTTGCCGGGCTCAGGCATACTGCCGTCCATGGGTATGTCAATAGCCCATGTGGCATGTTCTGTTCCCATTGTCTCACGACAACTTATTACACGTGTCTCATATGGTCCGTTGATACTGTCGGCTCTTGCACACATCATCCTGCCCATAGGTGAATAGTCGGCACTGATGATATAATAGCGACCGTCGATTTTATAGGCATGATGCCCTTCACCCATAGCATTACCACGCTCGATAATACAGCGGTCACTGCCATCGACATAGCCGCTGAAATCAGGCTTTATCTCTATACAGTGTACCTCATCATAACCATATACGGCATAAATATGTCCATTATCAAACAGTACCGACAAATCATGTATCGCCCCACCCAGATTATGATGCTCCCACGGGCCTTTAGGTGAGTCAGAGATATAAACCTGCATACCGATACCATTTATATTAGAGAAAATGTAGAAACGTCCGTCATTATATCTTATGCACGGAGCCCATATGCCCTGACCATACGCCTCTTTCCCATCCTCCAGACGGAAACGGGGATCATCTATGTCCATGCGGTCAAACGCGTAACTGCAGAAATCCCAGTTGACGAGATCTTTTGACTCAAGTATTACAAGCCCGGGATTGCAATGCATAGTCGTTCCTACCAGATAGAACGTATCATCAACCCTGATCATATCCGGATCGGAAAATTCATCATAAAACAATGGATTGGTATAAGTGCCATTACCATTATCAGCCGTCCATGACTGCGGGCCGGCTATGGCCCAAGCAGGTAGCACACAAAATAATATCAGATTTATTAGTATTCGTTTCATATAAAGCCTCATTTAGACTATAATTTTATTGATGAACCGGTTCAAATTGCCAGTAATCGAAATTGTAAAGTTTACATCCCTTGCGCCCACTGAACACAAATGTCAAGTCATGAACGCCTGATACTCCTGCGGACACTGGTACGGTTATTGTCCGCCAATTTTCCCATCCTCCCGTGGATGGTATTGTCACTGTTGCTATAGGATGCGCCATGTCATCATCGGCATATACATTCATAGTACCGCCCCGTAGGCCGCTGGCTATCGAAACTGTGAAGGTTGCGGCTGTCATCTCACCGAAATTGACAGCCCTGACTTTAATATAATCCCCATCATGTATTTCCGACACATACACACCGGCTTCATCACAAGCATCAGTCTTCAATCCCTCTGACCATGCAATAGTCTCGGCCTCGACACGCTGGTAAGGGTCAAGCGTGCCGACAGGCTCTACACCGGTTTCCGACGGCTGTATTTCAGGTATCGAGCCGTCTTCATTATATTCAAAACTCTCTATAGTGGCAGAGCGGTTAAAACCACTGCCACCGGGCAACATGCCGCAATGATATACAAAATAATGCCTGCCTTTATAGTCGGCGATTCCACAATGATTTGTGAACGAATTCATTTCGTGAAACGGCATTATCTTACCCATATATTTCCAAGGCCCGTATGGACGGTCACTGACCGAGTATGATATATGCTCGGGGACACCGCCGGCCGCATATGCAAGATAATATCGGCCATCTCTTTTGAAAAACCATGGGCCTTCCTCGTACAGGTCGGTATAATCCGATGGGACAGTCCCTTCGGCTAACTTCTCCGGGCCGCCAAACGACTCCTCGGTCTGAATGAATTTCCAAACACCGGCTGCAACCCTCTCGGCATGATTGCCGGGAATATTGAAATCCTTGTCATACGATATCATATCACGGTTGAGTTTGACACACCACAGTCCGGGATTGCCCCAGTACAGCCATGCATCACCATTGGATTCGATATATACGGTAGGATCTATATATCCACCGGGCCCGCTGACAAGAGGATGACCGAGAGCATCCTTAAATGGCCCGGTGGGACTATCGGCAACCGCTACTCCTATGGCCATATCATGCGTGGCTCTGTCAACACAGCACACATACCAGTAAAAGCGACCATCACGTTCGACACATTGTGAAGCCCATGCACCCCACTCCGACCAGCTGAAAGTGTCAAGTGACAAAGGTGAACCATGGTCAGTCCAGTTGACCATGTCTCTGGATGAATATACCCTCCATCCGTTCATGACAAACTCGTGATGCTCACCATCCTCATCATGTCCGGTGTATATATAGAATGTATCATCATAGACCATCGGGGCAGGATCCGGAGTGAAATTAGTTTGCACCACAGGACATTGCGCACTTACGGTATGGAAAGCAGCCATCATCAGGGCCGACGCTGTGATTCTTGGAATTATAGCCATAGGAGACAGACGTTATTACAGTATTACTTTGGTTACCTTATTTCCTTGACGTCGGATATAGAGACCTGACATAGGATTTTCGATGCGTACACCCTGCAGGTTATAGTACTCAACAGGCATATCCTCATTGCCGGTATCAATACGCTCCAAGGCGGTTGTGCTGTCATTACGCACGACATCAACTTTCGTGACGGTAGTGTTTTCACCTACGATTCTTATATTCTGAGTGTCGTTCGCGCATAGAGCATCGATAATATCAACATCAAGAGGAATACTTATCTTACTTCCCGATTTACTTACCGGAACGATTTCATTGTTATATCCCTCGACTCTTTTGAAGGCATCCCATACTGCAAGATTACCCCCTTTGTCCAGCATAATCTTCATATAGCCGTTGTCGGCTGTCGCTTTAGCCGTTATGACAAGCTTATTCCCGGGTTGCATATGGGCATCAGCAAACTGCTGTCGTGTCACCAATACACACGGATCCCATCCTGTGATGGCACAGTCCCCTTCAAAGAGATTCACATCTGAAGTGACATCATAGGTCCCGAGGTAAACATTTTCGAGTGTGATATTGTTATCATTCGCCAAACTGAAAAAATATATTTCCGATATGCCTGATTTCTTTATCTCTGACAAAGAAAATTGGAGTTGGTGTCCATCAACCGGCAGGGCTTTAAATTCCTCTGTGTTATCAGAATACTTTACCTTGAGCTCCATGCCTGCGGTGAGATGGCTATAATCTACCATCACATAATCGTAGTCACTGAAATCCTGAGGAGCATCATTCCAATACCATCCGCTACCGACCCAAGCGTTGCCGAACGTAAGAGTGCCGGTATTTGCGTCAAATGTCGAATTATAGCCGGTTATAATTTTATCCAACGGCAGGTTATAATCGGATGTAGCATGTGCACTGGGATAGAATGCGGCCATTATGGCCATATAAAGTAAAAATTTTTTCATAGATGAAAATTGGTAAAATTGGTGAATATAAGTGGATTATGTCGTAGTCTAAAAAATTCCGGTCCATACCCATGAACCTATACCATGACAGTATGGACCGGAAAAATTACGAAAAAACAATCTTTATGAAACCTGAATGTACTTATTGTCACTCCTCTGGAGCTGGCGCACGGTCATATACACTACGCAACGTGTATTCAGGACTATTGTCTGTGACTGCACGCACCATTATGGGCACTGATATATGATTCTGCTGAACAAGCTCGCCGGTAGCCCTGTTGAAGAGTGCTCCCTGTGTCGGGCCTACTCCCATTCCGCTATTATCCCAGAACACCGGAGTAAGGCCACAGTCATGGGCCGCTTTGCAGAAGTATTCGAGATAGTAGTCGCGGAAGGCACTCTCCCGTCCGGCGGGACGGTTGCAACATGTCCATTCACCGATATATACGGGATACCCTTTGTCAATCCAGTTGGTCTGAAGAGTGTGGAATATATCATAGATTTCCTCTTCTTCCTCTCCGTCAGGCTGCTTCTTGTCCTCGGCTGCTGTATGGCCCCATTCGGGATAATAAGTCAGCTCACCATCTTCATTTTCAAACTCTTGATTGAATTTGCCCGGAGCATAGCAATGTACTGTGAGCATCAGTCGTCCGACTGTAGGATCCTTTGGCATCTCGATATTGCCTGCTAACTCCCAACCACCGCAATAGCCGGGTATGGCGAGATAGCGTGTACGGTTTTTGCCACCTGTGGAACGTACGGCATCGACAAATACCTGATTCCACTCATTCACAAGCCTATATTGGTATCCTCCGTCAGTGAGGTTCGAGCCCCAGCCCCAGTCTCCGTCATGAAGCTCGTTGAATGCTTCGAAAATGAGAAAGTCATCCGTATCTACAAAGCGTTCGGCTATCTGAGTCCATACTTTGCGCAACTGATCCTCAACCTGTGCATTCTTCACCACGCTGTTGGCCGGTCCCATGAAATCGAGCCAAAAATTCGGACTTATAGCACTGTAACCGCCCGACCCGTCATGGTGAATATTGATAATGATGTTCAGACCTGACTTTTCGGCATAGCCTACAATCTCTGCCACGCGATCCAACCGATCATCAATCTTATAGTCAGGAGCCGGACCGATATGTCCGATCCAGGTCACTGGAATACGCAAGGTTGAGAATCCGGCAGCTTTGATTTTATCAAACAGCTCCTGAGAGATAGCCACATTTCCATCACACAGCTCGTCGGCTACATAATTCTTGTAAGCATCCATCTGATTGCCAAGATTCGTACCAAGCCCCAGTCGGTCTCTTACCTCGTATGGCGATGCATTCTTCAAATCTTTCTGATCTACGGTCACGACCTTGGCAAGGTCTCCTGCGGTGACCGAGATATCGGCTGTACGCTCCGGTCCGGAATTTTCATCAACTGTCACATCCAGCTGATAGATTGTAGCAGTAAGTGGCTGAAGGCTTAGATCCAACCAGCCCGCACTGCATGTTGCCAAAGGCGTCACGGGTGACTTTATCAGGAGTGAATATGATGAGGCTTCCTTCATAAATGTAAGCGCATCATGCTCCACTACAAAGTTTACATTCTCGACATAATCGTCATCATCGGTACATGCCGCTGACCCGAATGACAGGAATAACAGTAATACTGTCTGTATCAATATATTTATCTTACTCATGGTAAAAGAGACTTTTTATTGTTTAACATACATACGGAAATTGTCAAAATAGACAGCTATATCCTGTTCATTTGCAGCGTTGCACAAATGCATATATACTGATGTGAGTGCATCCTTCACTTCGCCATACGTCAAAGCTGAGGTAAATTCCGACAACGGTATCGAGCATGTCATCCAGCGTCCCGGTTCGCAGACACCACTGAGGCGATCTTTATAACCGTCAAACATATACTGGTGCGAAAGAGGAGTATCGTTAAACAGGATAAACCAGCATTCCATACCCTCGACTATAGGATAGTGCATATAACACTCATAACGGAATTCTATATCGCTTATGGGAGTATTGTCGGGAATGTCAGGTGTATTTGCTGCATTATACATAGGTCCCCACCATCCGTTATAGAGCTGAGTCGTGCCTTCTATACCGTAATAGGCTCCCGAGTGTTTAGCCGGAGCATACACGGCATTGGTATTGTTCACGAGTCTGCCTGAATCAGTTCCTCCCCACCACATGGCACCGATATTATCGAAATCAAGCATCATACGTTCCTTGTTGTAGAACTCCACGGTGTCACGTCCGGTCTCGGTGACGAGAATCAGGCGGCGTCCGGTCTCGGGCAATTTGGGGAGGCTAAACATAAGCCGGGTATTGTCCTCATCAGTCACTATATCCGTTGCGGGAATTATTATCTCATTCTTTCCTATGATTATCTCGACCACATCCTCGAGATGGCTACCGTATATGGTGCAAGGTTCACCAAGCACAGGCATATCCGATGACATATCCTCAATTACCGGAGGCTCAGGTTTGACCGCACGGAATCCGAGCGATGCCATGCCTGAATAGCACTCCACCACTATATATCCAGCATCGGCGAAAGTTGCCGGCATACGGGCTGTGATAAGATCGAAATCAGCACTTATCTCATAGTCTTTGATCTCATATTTCACATCCGGAATCACCGGATCGAGCAGTTTTCCGTCCTCATCATACTGTATAGGATTCGTTTCCGAAATATATATGCTCTTGACCTCATAGAAATTCTCACCTTTGATACGTATCTCCTGACCCGGCTCGAGAGGATTCTCTCCAACCCAATCGGCAGAGTATGATATGAGATATGGAGCAGGAGAATTGACATGGAATGCATATGTCGCCGTGCCATGTGATGTCACAACTCTTATCTCGGCCGGCAATGACGGATCTTCGCCCACCAGTTTGAGCTTTTCGGGAATAGTGAGTATTATATGTGTCGAAGTGACATAAGTAGTGTTGAACGATACTTTCTGATTATTGATGTAGATTTCCTTTGTATCATTCAGGTTCTCACCAACCAATACTATTATCTGCCATCTTTCGCCATCGGTAAACAGGCTGTCAGCCTTGGAGGCTTCGACCGAACGTACTCCTGTTATCATCGGTTGTCCGTCGCTGCCATCATCCGAATTACACGAGGCTAATAACGCCACCTGCATCATACATAGAGCCAGCAGGCTGATGTAATATATATATTTTCTCATCTCGTTATACTTTTTTAATTAAAATCATAAGCCACAGGCTCAGCTTTCAGTAATGGATTCTGAATGACATCATTCTCAGGATAAGGCATGAATATCTTGTCATCCGTAACAATCACATCGGTCGTAGGAGGCATGTAGGTCTCGAAATGCAGTTCGCCGTCTTCATCTTTGGTGGTTTTGTCATAACGTCCGCCACGCATCTGGTTACTGAGCATATTGAGTATCTTGGTCGGCTTCCATTTATACCATGTCACAAAGTCATACCAATTGGAGTATTCCATGCAGAATTCTATGCGACGTTCACGTATTATGTCATCAAAGGTGACTTTTGTCATGGGTTTGATTCTGGCCCTTTCCCTGATTTTGTTGAAATACTCAAGGCCCGGACCGTCGGTCAACTCCTCGTTGTTTCCGAGACAAGCCTCGGCATAAGTCAGATAAGTGTCAGCCAGACGTATGATATATGTGTTTAGCGGAGAATTCATCGGTGCGCAATAGCCATCATTGTCATCGTCAGGACCACCAGGGGCACCCTTCTTGATGTGCGTCTCGGTCTTGGTATATGTATATCCGCCGTCAGCTATGCACAGATAAGGATATGTTGAATATTGGGTGAAGAAGGTCGCGTTTCTACGAAGTGAATCTGACAATTCATACTGCTGGATCATCTCTATCGCTGCGTAAGGAGAACCCCAACAGCCGACACCACCGGAAATCTCGGAGAAAGACCAAGTCGAATACATCTGATTCTGAGTGCCCCATTCTCCGAGCGGTACCCATTGCATGGCCAAAAGGGATTCCTCATTGTTATTGAATTTATACTTGAAAAGATCCTCATAATTATCAAGCAGGTTAAGACCGCTTCGGTTGCACACCTCGTCACACAGTTCCTTGCATTTATCCAGATCATTTTCGTCACGTTGGCCACCGTTCCAGCCCGAGCGGCACAGATAGACCTTGGCAAGAATTGCTTTGGCCGCCCATTTCGTAGCACGTCCCTTGGCCCATGTTTCGGGCAGATACTCCGAGGCATACTCAAGGTCCCGGATTATGAATCTGAACACATCCTCCTCCGTGTTGCGCGGCCTGACAGGATTGTCCACAATCTCCTGATTATTCTCAAACAGGATTACCGGCCCCCATAGACGGAGGGCGTAGAAATAGGCAGCAGCTCTCATCAGGCGGGCTTCACCGATGGCTCTCGCGATACCCTCGGGTGTACACTCGGATGATGCTTTGGTCTCACATGCCTCGATTACTGAATTGGAAGTAGTGATTACGGCATAAAATGATTTCCACATACTTGACAATGATCCGTCAAGAGCGGTGACCTGAAAGGTGTTGAACTGCGGATCGTTCCAGGGGCCGAAACAATCGTTGCTAAGTTGGCTGAGGCCAAGCACGGCTCCGCTGTTGTATTCAAACCACGGCCTGTTATATAAGATGGATGTGGCAGCCTCAAGTGCATTGTCCGACACATAGAAGGTGCCGTCCACATAGTTGCCCTGAGGTAATTTCTCAAGAAAGCTGTCGCTGCATGAAACGAGTCCGGACGCAAGGACTGCCAATGAGATATATAGCTTGTTCATGATATGTTACGATTAAAGTGATACGTTTAAGCCGAATGTATATATGGTCTGCGAAGGATAGCGTGCATGGTCGATTCCTCGGGTGAGCACATTATAGTTATACGCACCGATTTCAGGATCAAACCCTTTGTACTTGGTAAATGTGAAGGGATTCTGCACGTTGAAATACAATCTCAGATTATCTATCTCGATACGCTTTGTGAGCTTTTTGGGGAATGTGTAACCCAACGAAATGTTCTTGACACGTATGTATGAGCCGTCCTCTACAAATTTGCTGCTCATTCTATTGTTCTTGTTGGAATCATCAACCGCCACTCGGCATACGGTAGCATCAGAATTGGACACATGCATATTCTGGAGTGTGCGTCCGCCGGCAGGGTCTATCAGATCCACATTCGCGAGATTGACTGTCTCCAGTAATAGATTGGAGTTTCGCATCGGATCTGTATAGGTCTCGCGTATGAAATTATAGACCTTATTGCCATATACACCGTTAAGGAATATGTTAAGATCGAAATCCTTATATGTGAATGTGGAATTGAATCCAAATGAGAACTTAGGTTCAGGATTGCCTATGAACTTGCGGTCACTTTCGTTGATGACACCGTCACCGTTGACATCCTCGAATATATAGTCACCATACCAGATCTCATTCTCCTTGATAATCTTGCCTTCGGGCACCGCCACCAGGATTTTCTTGAAATTATCATCAAGCATGAAATCACCGTTGTGATCCTTGACATAGAAATCAGATTCCTCTTTGAACATACCGATCACATTATAGCCGTAGAACTGGGCTATCGGCTGTCCGACCACTGTATTGGTATAGGTGTCACTACCTATGGTCCCTGTGATGTTTGATGTCTCGGTATATAGATTTGTCACCTTGTTACGGTTAAGAGAGAATGTGATACCGGTACGCCATGTGAAATCGCGGGTGTCGATATTGACTGTATTAAGAGTCCATTCAAAGCCCTTGTTTTGCAAGGCTCCGGCGTTAACCCATGGTGATGATATGATCGACGATACATAATCGGGGAGTGATGCCTGCATGAGAAGGTTGTCAGTTTTCTTTTTGTAGAAATCTATTATGAACTCCACACGGTTGTTGAACATATTCAGATCAAGACCGATATTGTAGGACTTTGTCTCCTCCCATTTCAGCTTGTCATTAGGATAGTTTCCGGCATAGAAACCAGTGCCCCAGATGGTAGCGCTCGATGCCATGGATGTGCCGTAAGCGTAAGCCCCGGCATTCTGATTACCGACGATACCCCAACCGAGACGCAACTTGAGATTACTGATTTGCTCAACATCCCTGAGAAAGCTTTCTTGATTGATTCTCCAGCCTAATGCTAAGGACGGGAACCAACCCCAACGATGGGCGGGACCGAAGTTGGATGAACCGTCGGCGCGTAATGAGAATGTCATCAGATAACGGTCAGCGAAATTATAGTTCAATCGTCCGAAATATGATTCCATTGAGCCGGAACCTCTCGAACTATTGTTTTTGGCAGTCAGCGCATTACCCGCGACAAGCTCATGCACTGAATTAAGGAAGTAGTCCTGACGACTGCCGGAAAGATATTCGAAATTGTTCTCGTTGGCCTCATGGCCGATCATAACGTTAAATTGGTGTTCCTTTATCTTTTTATCATAGGTAAGGAATGTCTTTAAATAATAGTTTTTGCCGTTGCTTGCACTTCTTGAACTTTCAGAATCCTGCACAAAGAAGCCATAATCGTATGTAGGTCTATAATAATATGTGTTAGTATAGTTGAATCCTCCACCATATTCGGCACGAAGCACCAGTCCCTCGAGTATTTTTACATCAAGGAATACATTGCCATAGAAATTAGTACCACGATTATAATTTTCTCTTAGTAATGCATCTGCCACGGGATTGGCATAGAATATACCGAAATTATTATCTTCGGTCTGATAGCCGTATGTCCCGTCCGGATTTCTCACAGGCACGTTAGGATGTTGGTCAAGAGCTGTCTGAATAATATTACCGTTATCAATTGTATTTGTCTGTTTGGTACGGCTCAATGATGCACTGGCTCCAAATGTGAGCCATTTGGTGATGTTGGCATCTATATTGAAGCGTCCTGACAGACGTTCAAAATCTGATCCGATGGCTATACCATCCTGACCGAGATAGCCGAGGCTTACGGCATAACGTCCGTTATCGTTACCACCTGAAACGGTGACCTGATGGTTATGCATAGGAGCTGTCCTGAATATCTCGTCCTGCCAGTCGGTGCCATCACCGAGTATAGATGGATCGGCAAACTCTTTGGTCGCTCCGAATCCCATGATTTCGGCACGCTTGTTACGGTAGATTGCAAAGTCGCGGAGCTTCATCACATCAAGTCGTTTAGGGATAGTCTGCAATGCGAAATATCCCTCATAGCTTATCTTGGTTTTACCGGCCTCACCACGCCGTGTGGTAATCATGACCACACCATTGCTCGCACGTGAGCCATAGATAGCTGTCGCGGAAGCATCCTTAAGTACTTCCATTGACACGATGTCGGCAGGATTTATTGCCGAGAGGGCGTTGGTATTCCCATCTCCCTGACCTGAAATTGGCACTCCGTCCACTACATAAAGCGGTTCATTGCCACTGAGTGTGTTAGTGCCACGTATGCTCACTGATATGCCGCCGCCGGGAGCTCCGGAATTCTGGGTCACCTGCACGCCTGCGGCACGTCCCTGAAGGGCCTGGTCAAGTGAGGTTGACACACTTTTTCTGATATCCTCGGCTGAGACTGACACTACCGAACCGGTCAGGTCGCTGCGTTTCATGGTTCCGTAACCGACTACCACTACCTCGTCAAGTGCATTATAATCCTCTTTAAGATAGATTTTCACCGGACTATAGCCGGTAACTTTCATTGTCTCTGTCTTATAACCGATATATGAGACCACTATGGATTGGCCTGATTTGAAATCAATTGAGAATGCTCCATCGGCATCAGTGATCGTGGTGATGCCCGTCTCAGCTACCTTGACGGTGGCACCGATGAGTGGCGCTTCATCATTGGCTCCGATTACAAGACCTGTCAATCTCATTTCCTGCGCCATGTTGGAAAAGATACAGCATCCAAACATGAGGAAGGCAACAAGATACCTTGACAGACGCCATTGTTCCTTACAATGTGTTTTTTGTCGCTTCATGATACTAAAAATAGGTTTACGATTATGATTTATTAATTATGTGGTTAAACTTATTTAGACTTCTGATTAGTTAATTGGGGTAAAAGCTATGAAAATTAATTTCCGGTAAAAGTTAACATGAATTTATCTAAATCTCCATTCATCAAAGTCAAACGTTCCGTCCCTATATACGAAATACAGATCATGGACGCCCTTGATTTTACTGTCAAGTTTTGTTTTGGCAATGTTCCAGCCATCTTCATTCAGACGGAGTGAGCCTACACGTTTCCCCTCCGGACTATCAATATAGAGATCTATGACACCGACACCGGATACTTTTGCCTCGAAGTGTTTCACACCTTTGCCAAAATCCACGTTTCTTACTTCAGAGCGCTGTCCACATCCGAGTCCTGTTGCAACCATATTGCCGGGTATGTCGGTCGCTTTGAACTTCATCCCATATGTGGCTGCGACTGTCTCGGCCTGCTGCCAGTCATAGGGATTCATGTTTTTAATTTGGGACACACCTTTATGGGTCATGGTACCGGTGGATATATCAAGTGTGGATCTATCTATATCAAGCCGATCAACGCAGATGTTCCTGTAGCCGGTCTTGATGCCTCGGTAGTCGGCAAGATGATTATTATGATAGAATATGTAATAATCGCCGTTAAATTCAAGGAAATGAGTATGATTGTTGGAGTGTGACAGTCCATATTCAAACGCATTCTTGAGTATGTCGCCACGATATGTCCAACTGCTGCTGTCAAGTGGAGATTTGGATGTCATGCATCCCATGGCGCATGCTGTCGGGGCCTGCACATCCTCAATCGGCCATTCGGTCCGTTCAGCCCAATCGGTGCTGTAGGTATATACCCATGTGCCGTTGATATAATTCAGCTCACTGGCCTCGAAGAAGTATGGAGCCGGAATCTCCTGTATGTCACTGTCAAGACTGAGCATATCAGCTCCGAGTCGCACTATTCGGGCACTACCGGGCAGGAATGCAGTGGCTGTGGAACTGCGTCCGCCGCCAAACGACAGCCATCCGATTCCATTGTCGTCAATGACAACACCGGGATCAAACGGAGCCGGACATTCCTTCAGTCCGGGAGTCTGGAGATCAATCAGATTGCGGCCGATAGGATCAGTCCATGGGCCGACCGGTGATGTGGCGGTGATGACACCGATACCACATCCTCCTTGGGAATAATACATATAGAAATGAGTCTTGCCATCGGCCTCTTTACGGCTTGTCACCGATGGTGCCCATGAGACTCCATGCTCTCCTGTCCATGGTGAAATTTTCCCTACATCTATACTGCCGTGATAGGTCCAATTAACCATATCGTCAGTTGACATCATGGCCAACGAGTGGATATGGCTGTAACCGTTTTGCACTTCTTTACCCACAGAGTCAATCTCCTGTTGGTCATTGGTACCATAGACATATACGCGCCCGTTATGGACCACTGCCGTAGGATCGGCCACATATATACAGTCAAGCAACGGATTTCCGTTTCCCTGATTGAATTTAGGTGAGGGGGCGAACTCTCCGTCGGTAACAGAGCCGGACGATGCGCCACATACATAGCCGGAGCCAAGAAGCAGCGACAACGCCATCATACCGTAGGTTTTCTTCATCAGTAACATAATAATGATCGGTTTGTGATTTACTGTAAGGCAAAAATACCTTCTTAAATCCATTATTATATGTCTCTGATGTATCCACGGATGTAAGCTTATGTATCATGATACATTGTGACTCTTTAAAAACTCAGAGGGTAACATCCCAAATTCAGTCTTAAAATTTTGAGCGAATCTGCGCGGTGAACTGAAGCCACATTCGTAGGCGATCTCGGCTACCTGCATCTGGCTTTTGGCCAAAAGCTGATAAGCCCTTTTCAATCTGATCGTGCGAATGAATTCGGCCGGCCCTTTTCCGGTAATAGCCATAAGTTTCTTGTAGAGATATCCGCGGCTCAATGCCAGTTCACGGCTCAGCATCTCGACCGACAGGCCCGGATCATCCATATGTTCCTCGATTATTGCGATAGCTTTCTCGACAAGCTGCTCGTCAAGAGATGTGATGGTGATTTCACTGGGTGATATGTCAAGTCTGTTCTTGAACATGTCATGGTTGCGGTCAAACAGTTCTATGAATTTCCTGATTCTAAGTTTAAGTAATTGGAAATTGAATGGTTTGGTGATATAATCGTCCGCTCCGATCTCCAGCCCATCGATATGATACTCCTCAGCGGTCCGGGCAGTAAGCAATATGACAGGTATGTGTGACCAGCATATGTTACTCTTTATACGGCGGCATAGCTCCATGCCGTCCATTACCGGCATCATGACGTCACTGACCACCAGACGTATATCCTCCTTGTCCAATATCTTCATTGCCTCCATGCCATTATGGGCTTTGAATACATTATATTCATCTGACAATATGTCGCACATGATGGTGCAGAATTCATTGTTATCATCGACTACAAGGATGTTTGTGCGTCCGTCACTTGCACTATTTTCCTCCACACTCTCCTCGTCATCTGCCATATCGGTCAATATACCGTCGGGCCCTTCATTTCGGGCTGTCTCATTGTCCCCGCTAACCGGCAGAGTAAATACAAATACGCTCCCCGCAGGTGTGTTATCCTCAACATGTATGCTGCCACCATGCATGCGTACGTATTCATTGGCGATATGAAGCCCGATACCGTTACCGGCATTATATTCAACTTGTTCACCCTGATAGAATCGCTCAAATATATGCTCTTTGGCCTCTTTACTGATTCCTTGGCCGTTGTCGGCTACTCTAACCGACACTTCCTCGTCCGTCGCATCCACTTTTACGCTTATCTTTCCACCGTCAGGGGTGTATTTAAATGCATTGGAAAGCAGATTGTTTAATATCCGCTCAATCTTTCTGGCATCAAAATCTATCCATAGCGATACCGGCTGGCATTCCACACAGAAATGTATGTCCCGGCTCACGGCATAATCGGCAAAAGGCCTGCATAATTCACGTATATACCGGCTGAAATCACCATGCTGGCAATGGAGGCTTTCCGCACCCGCATCGAGTTTCCTGAAATCAAGTAGCGTGTTGATCATTTCATGCAGATGCAGAGTATTGGCATGCATGGCCTTGAGCCGCTCGCGGATCTTATCATCCTTGACCTCGTCAATCATAACCTGCAACGGTACCATTATAAGAGTCAACGGCGTACGGAGATCATGGCTTATATTGGTGAAGAATTTAAACTTCATCTCATTTATCCTGACATTTTGCTCCTCCTCAAGTTCTTTTTTACGCATTGACAGTTTGCGACGGCTTCTACGCCGCATCTCGTACATTCCTAATGTGCCGAGAGCAACCAGAAATATCACGTATCCTGTATAGGCAAGTCCCGAACGATAAAATGGGGGACGGACATTTATTTCAAGTACGGAAGCATCCTCATTCCACTCTCCGTCAGGATTACAAGCCTTGACCAGAAGACGATATTCGCCGGGGGGAAGTGATGCGAATGTAATGGAATTGTCATCGGTATATAGCCACTTGTCATTTAACCCCTCAAGCAGATAGGAGTATCGGATGCCGGGAAGACCTGTGAGATTGCACACTGTGAATCTTAGCGTCACGAGATAGTTGTCATGATCAAGATTCAGCTGGCGTGTCATAGCCATAGGCCTGTCAAGGATGACACGACCTTTGTATAGCGAATCGACATCAATATGCTGCGTATCAATATATAGATCCGTGAATCTTACTTTGAAATCGGGATGTGACGGCTCGAACATTTTATCAGGATAAAATGAAACACATCCGTCAGACGTTCCGAAAAGGATTCTGCCATTGTGTCTGACGGCAACCGACTTATGATTAAAAAAACTGCTTTTCAGCCCATCTCTACGTGTATAGTTCCTGATACTGTAATCAAACTCACCATTACTGCCCCAATGTATTGACAACACTGACAATCCATTGCTCGTTGAGACCCATACGCGTCCTGCCTCATCCTCGATGATAGATCTTATCATATTGTCACATAATCCATCACGTCTGTCAATATAATACATGGAGTCTGTCTTCTCATTCCATACGGTAAGCCCCTGGTTATGACCCAGCCACAGGTTATTTCGACGGTCCTTATAAATCATGGGGACAATACCCTGCTTGATGCGTTGGGTCCCCTGCTGATTGGAATAATGATGTTCATAACGCTTGCTGGCAACATCTATCTTGAAAAATCCATAAAACGATCCTGCATATATTATGTTGTTAGCCGGGTCATGATGCAGACTCATCGAATTGAGAGGATAACCGTCTGACATTATCATTGAGAAAAACTCACCGGTAACCACATCGAGACATTGTGTATCCGACTTAGTTGCCACCCAGATATTACCGTACTTGTCATCAACCACATCCCACACTATGTCAGATGCAAGTCCGCTGGTTTTGGTTGTATAGTGGATTGTGCGCTCGCCATCGATACAATATAGCCCGTTTCCATATCCACCGACCCAAATACGACCTTGCGAATCCTCACACAGGCATATTATGGAACAATCCGATACCGATGCTATTTTCACAGTATTTGCTGTATCCATTCCGGCCCGATATAAGCCATATCCTTCCGTGCCTATCCATAAATTGCCGCGTTCGTCCTCCAGTAATGACGTTATGTCACCTGAATCCATCAACCCGAGATTCTCGAATTGCTTTAACATATCGCTATGATACGATATTCCGGCCTTATTGTGTCCCATCCATATAGTATTGGATGTATCCATGTAGATACATGACACATTTTCTGACTGTAATGGGTTGGAGCCCGAATTTCCTTGACTGAGTTTGGTGACACCACCTTTTACCTGATCATATATGTACACACCATTATGATCTGTACCTATCCACACATGTCCGTTTCGATCATCAAGCATACAGCGTATTCCGTTGTAATGTATCAAATCTCTGAACGGAAGAGTCATAGTGCTCCACTCTTCCGGCCTACGGCTGTACAGGACCATATTTTCATAATCCGAGAACAACCATATCCCCTGTATGCAATCGATGTATATATGGTTGAAAGAACAATTCGCATAAGGTATATCCAAGTGGTCTGTCTTTAGACTTGATTTATCGACGGTCATGACCTCATTATTGTCAAGCAGCAGATATAGAAATGACACATCATCGGAAATATCAATGCACTCCCGCCTAAGACCACTTTCCACACTTCGCTTGAGCAGCTTTCTTGTCACGGGATTAAAATAATACATTGTTGACCCGGTGATTACACATATGTTTCGTCCGGAATCAATGTACACACTGTACTCATCCTCGACATGTATATTGCATGAGGCCAACAGCTCCTTTACATCCACACCGAAATCATCCTTATTCCGGTCATAAACCGCATAGCTGCCATCACCGCCCCTCACCCATATATTGCCGGTCGCATCTTCTTTAAGCGACAATATATCATCTACAAATCCCTCCTCATCACCCGAAGAAAGATTCATTACATATTGCTTGAAACCATTTCCGTCATATTTATTGAGTCCCGCGGCCGTACCGACCCATAAAAAACCATCGCTGTCCTTCAATATTGTCTTGACATCATAATTTGACAAGCCGTCGGTTATATCAAGCTTTCTGAACATATATGTATCATCGGCCACCGAATTCACGGCGACTGTAAATAATAGCATAATAGCAAACAATAATCTCATGGTAAAACAAGATTGGTTACACTAATCAGACTACAAATGTAACTAAATCAGAGACACTGACAAAGAGATTTCCAGATGGTGGATGTGTCAAATTGTATCCAAAAATGTATCCTTATGTATCTATGTTGTCCATAAAGCAAAGCGGGTACGCCGGCACAAATATGTCGGCGCACCCTATCTTAGAGATACGATCTATCAGATGAAGAGGTTCAGATTTGCATCCTCTGTACGGTTCATATAGGTAGCGACTCCACCTACAGTGACTTCATCTATCAATTCTTCACGACTCACGCCCATGACATCCATCGACATCTGGCAGGCTATGAATTCAACACCGCTCTTCACTGCCGCTTCACGGAGTTCCTCAAGGGAGTTCACGTTCTTGTTCTTCATTATATAGCGCATCATGCGGCTCCCCATGCCGAACATGTTCATTTTGGACAACTTCAGTGATGTGGAATCGGAAGGCAGCATCATGGAGAACATACGTCCGAAAATGTCTTTCTTAACTTTCGGTTTATTTGTCTTTTTGATTGCGTTCAGCCCCCAGAAAGTAAAGAAGATCGTAACCTTCTCTCCGGTAGCGGCGGCTCCATTGGCGAGCACAAATGTGGCAAGAGCTTTATCAAGATCGTCACTGAAAAGCACAAAGGTCTTGCCACGTCCCGAAACCTGAACATTGTCCTGCTTTGCATCCGATTTTGCACCTCGTTCAACCACTATGCGGTATTTGCCACCGTTCGCTTCCGATGATACGAAATTATTTCCTGTGGACTTGCACCACGATTCAGCATCACGGGCAAAGCCGGGATCGGTGGCAGTAATCTCGAGTGATTCCCCGGCCGACATTGTATCCATCGCTTCCTTCAGTTTCATAATAGGGCCGGGACACGCAAGGCCGCACGCGTCAATCTTTATATACTGTGTCGAAGAGGGTTCTGTATGAGACCTGTCTGCGTTTTTAGCATTCCAGAAAGGTGTCGGAGCTGCTACAGTCGAAACAGCTGCGCGGTAGGTCTTGATTCCGCCGATAAGATTGCGTACATCATCGAATCCGTTCAGACGAAGTATATTGGATGCGAGATATCCACGCAACCCGACACCGCAATATACTACTATCGGCTTATTCTTTGGGATTTCCGCCAGACGACTACGCATGGAATCCAGCGGGATATTGATGGCTCCGGGGAGCGCACCGGATGCGTACTCCATGGGCGTCCGGACATCTATGAGCACAAATTCACCGGGAGTCGCATCTCTGACCTGACGCCAATATATCGGCTTCATCTTACCGCTGAGTATATTCCCGGCCACATATCCGGCCATCGCCACAGGATCCTTTGCCGACGAATACGGTGGAGCATAAGCGTGCTCAATCCGTGTGAGATCGGCAACGGTACCTCCGGATTTTATAATCTGTGCCATCAGATCTATGCGTTTGTCCACTCCATCATAGCCAATAATCTGTGCACCCAATAGTTTGCCATCGGCAGGAGAGAATATCACTTTGATAGTCATCGGGAGTGCATCGGGATAGTAGCCGGCATGTGATGAAGGATGAATGGTCGCTGTTAGATATTCGATACCATCCTTCTTGAGGCGTTTGGCCGGTAAACCGGTAGCAGCCACAGTCATATCAAACACTTTGGCGACAGATGTTCCTATGGCACCTTCATATTTCACTGTGTTGCCAAGAACCATATTGTCCGCTACAATCCTTGCCTGACGGTTGGCCGGACCTGCAAGATAATTGAGCCAAGTGCCACCCACAACCGGATGGGTGAATTCTATGGCATCGCCGACAGCATATATGTTTTCATCGGAGGTCCGGAGATACTCGTCGACCTTTATTCCCCGCATAGGTCCGAGGTCTATGCCGGCGGAGGATGCAAGCGCGGTGTTGGGACTTACGCCGATGGATAGAATGACCATATCGGCCACAAGAGTGCGGCCATCCGAGAATTTGATTTCTATGGCTTCTCCAACTTTTGCGAATGATTCAACAGCAGTCTCAAGGTAAAGACGCACACCCTTCTCCAGAAGATGTGTATGGACAATCTGGGCCATTGAGAAATCTACTGGCCCCATGACCTGCGGAGCCATCTCCACAACGGCAACTTCAGCGCCTGCATGGCTGAGATTCTCGGCCATTTCCAGACCGATGAAACCACCGCCGACAATCACCGCACGCTTGATATTTCCGCTTTCCACTCTGGCCTTTATCACATCCGTATCCGCCACATTGCGCAGCGTATATATCCCCTCGGTGTCTATTCCTGGCAGAGGGGGGCGAACAGGCGTGGCCCCGGGAGAAAGCAGAAGTTTGTCGTAGCTCTCCTCATAGGTCGATCCATCGGCCGTCCGAACAACGACGGTCTTTTTTGTCCGGTCAATGGCTACAACCTCGGAATTAACACGGACATCGATGTTGAAACGTGTCCCAAAGCTCTCCGGAGTCTGCACCAACAATTTATCTCTGTCTCCAATGATGCCACCGATATAATATGGCAGCCCGCAATTGGCATACGATATATGTTCGCCTTTCTCAAAAAGTATTATTTCGGCATCTTCCGAAAGTCTCCTTATTCTCGCTGCAGCTGTAGCGCCACCGGCCACACCGCCTATTATCAGATATTTCATAGTGTATGAGTGTTTTTTTATTTTTCACAAAGATAGATACTCAAGCATAGATAAACAAATGATTTTTGTTATCTTTGCATAGATAAAAACTATCAATATGACCCTGCAGCAATTGAAATACCTTGTGGCGATAGACCGCTATCGCAGTTTTGCTCTGGCAGCCGAAGCACTGGATGTTACCCAACCCACGTTGAGCGGCATGATTGGGAAACTTGAGGAAGAACTTGATGTCAAGCTTTTCGAGCGTACAAACCGCAAAGTGAGCACCACCACCATTGGAACAAAAATAGTGAAACAGGCACAAATCATATTGATGGAAGCCAACAGGATCAGTGAGATGGTCTCCGAAAGCAAGGGAGCGGTATCCGGAGAATTCCGACTCGCCGTCGGCCCGAGCATCGCACCATATATACTCCCGGACTTTATCAGGACCTACATGACGGATTACCCTCAGGTGAAGCTGTCCATCGAAGAAATGCGCCCGGAAGCCATGATAAAATCTCTAAAAGAATCCGGTATAGATGCAGGAATAGCGACAACGGGATATATCATCCCTGGAGTATTCGAAATTCCACTGTACACAGAACGTTTCTATGTATACCTTTCCAAAGACTGTCTGAGAAAACTTACGGTATTCAAGCCCGATGAACTCGAACACGAACACCTGTGGGTGATGAAAGAAGTGCAGTGCCTGCGCGAGAGCGCATTCAGCTTCTGCAAGGCAAGGGCAGGCAAACGCCATGTATACGAAGCCGGAAACATTGATACTTTGATAAGGATTGTCGATGCCAATGGAGGTTACACCATCATCCCCGAGATGCACCTGCCCATGCTCTCTGAGCCTCAAAAGCAAAATGTGAGACACATCGACGGCAATCATCTGTCTTTCCGGAAAATATCAATGTATATACGGGAAGACTGTGTGAGGGAGCGGATGCTCAACACCATAGTGGACACTCTGAAAAAGTTCATGCCGGATGGGATGCTGGAAATGCCGCTTGTCCGTAACGGTATCCGACTATAACTATAGAATCACTATAAAATCACTAATCCAAGGTTATATTTATGGAATACATCACCATTGAACGCAGCGTCTTTGACGCTATGGTCGCCACTCTTGCCGAGTGCCGTTCAATTCTTGGCAATGCAATCAGACGTTTGTCAGGGAATGAGCGGCAGGAGTGGATAGATAACATTTCGGCTCAGTCAATACTTCGCCGTTCACAGCGCGGCATGACACTACTCCGAATGGAAGGCAAGATCGGTTACTCAATAATTGAGGGCAAGGTTTATTATCCGGCAGAAGAAATCGGCCGTCTGCTTCACCATTGCAAGGATGATTATGACTAACCGCAATGCAACTTTGAGCAAGGAGGAGCAACGCGAGATATTCAAAATTATATCTGACATCAAATCAAGGGTCAAGGAATTATCGGAACAGTCACGTCCTATGTTTGACGGCAACCGCTTTCTCTCTGACTCCGAACTTGCCCGACGGCTTGGAGTGAGTAAAGCGACCCTCGCCAATTACAGGCTCAAAGGCATCTTCGGCTATTATTCCCTTGAAGGCAAAATCCTGTATGCCGACACCGAAATTGAGGATTACCTCAAAGAGAACTACCACCCGCCTTACCGATAAGGCTACCGGCAACAACGCCCCCGATAATCCATTGAGAATTACCGGGGGCGTTAGCCATTCTATCTATATTCTTATCCAATCCTAAGATTTAACGATAACAGTTAAAAACTATATGTAATAAATTTATAAATCGGAAATTATATTGCCGATTAGGGCCATAATTTTGTAATGTCAAAAGAATAGAACTGATTACATGACGATGGTAAACCGTTGATTGTTAACGCTCATAGATAGTGCTGCAATGGTTAATCAGCTCATACGTTAGATTGTCATCATTAAAACAAAAATTATGGCTAAGACACTGAATTTTAATATTGAAGGCGAACGTTTCTGTTTGTCTCCAGTGAAGATTGAACGCAAAAAGCTTTATGGGTGGACAGAATTGCAGGTTCACACTCCGGAAGGTTTACAGTGTATCCCTACGGGTTTAAACAGTGATGGCGTCACGTTGATTCCTCAGGGCGCGATAAAGACAGGTATGATGACAGAATCCGGGCATTGGATGGATCGTTGCGAGTTGGTTGCCGTAGATTCGGATGGCAATAAGGTCGATGAGATTGTGTCATCGTTTGATGTGGATATTGAGCTGAAGCATAAAGTGGGTGTTAATGATCTTCTTGATTGTAATATAAACGCAGTCTATCAGATATATAGCGCTGATTCCAAGGCTTTAGCAGGAATGATTGGGAATCATATATATTGTTTTCCATTCAGTTATCGGGGTGGATATGAGTCGTCTGACGCATTTTTATTAGTGAAAGATGATAACCTATTTATGCTTACCGGTTCAAAGCGCAGTTACGAATTTATAGGCCTTGATCAAACAGGTGTAATAGAGGATGATTGCGAATTTGATATGGATGAGGAACTTGATTTCGGAATGATGTAGAAAAAGGTTTTGTGAAATGAGAGCTATAAATATATCAAATGAGCGTAATCGTAATGCGCAAATCGGATTTGAGCAAAAGGCTCAAACAAAGAGTATCGCAATGGTAAGGAAAGACCGGAAGCCGTTCAAAAATGTGAGAATACTTAAATCAACCATGTCCACTGATTTATCGACATTAGTAAGTCAATCAGGTGGAAATTTGTATGACAGGCTTGTCAGCACGGATCCGGAAATAGATACAGAGCATGTTGGTTTATATCTAAAAAAGGTAAGAAAGGTATTTGTAACACCTGATGGAAAGATTGCTTATCGTGTATCACGCAAACAAGCCTTCTATAATTCAGAGGGGGAGGTGAAAGATGTACGCAAATTTCATACTCCCGAGGCAAATATCAATATCGAGCATCCGTTACGTTGGACTGGCAAACTTATACCGAAAGATAGGGCCGCAAGGATGTTTGTTTTTACCCGTAGTTATCAGCTGAAGCATGTCAATGGTCTGACCTTCGATTTTCTTTATGACATGGCCAAGAGGCTCGATGAGCAAAACAGTCTGATGCTGCTCGGGGGAGGATCAAAAGGAATCGGGCCAATAGTAATGTCAACGGGAGGTACGCCTTATCGTGCATTTGTAGAGGGGCGTATATGCGGAGATAAATATTGTCTCATTCTCCACCTTACTAATCTGGAACTTAAACCTATATTCATATGAATACAGAATATTCCAACATAGCCAAGAACTATAAACGCACCGTGGCCGGTAGGTTCATGCTTGTCGAAGGTGCGAAAATTGCAGAGAAAATCAGCGGTGAGAACTTTTGCGTAACGCATAAGATGGATGGAATAATGCAGGTCCTGTTTTGGCGAAACGGAAAAGTATGTGCATATTCTTCTCATGGCAATTCAACTGATGAGAATCTTCCTTGCCTACAGGAATTTGCTCAAATAATGAGGTCGTCAGGGCTGAATTCTGCAACATTTGGAGCAGAATTGTATGCAACAATCGGCAAGACCGGACGCGAGAGAGTGTGTGACGTGTCAACAGCTATAGCCAATACAGGTCTGCAAGATCAATTGCGTTTAGCAGTCTTTGACATTATAGATTTAGACACACATCCTTATGAAGCTGACCATTATCTTGAGAAAATAGTAAAAATCAAGGAGATTTTTAAAGGTGGAAATCTCGTGAAACCGGTGGCTGCATACAGAGCAACCGGCAGACGCGATGTGGAGCGTATTTATGATGAGCTGGTTGTAAAGCGTGGAGCTGAGGGTATCGTGGTCCACAGTGAACAGCCAATTGTATATAAGGTGAAACCAAGACATACTATTGATAGCGTGGTGATTGGATATACCTCCGGAGAGGACGAACGCAGCGAGATGGTAAGGGATATATTGGTCGCAGTAATGCTGCCAGACGGTTCTCTACAGCAAATTGCTTCGCCTGGAGCCGGGATGACCGAAGAGCAACGGTTGAGCATGTATCGGCATTTTTCCACCAAGCATGTTGACTCGGATTATATTGAAACCGATTCGCGCAATGTGGCATTCCAGATGGTTGAGCCTGATACTATTGTCGAGATTTCGGCAATAGATTTTGTGACAGAAAATACGGCAGGTGAACCTAAGCTCAATATGCTGTTGGAATATGATCACTTAGAGGGCTACAAGATGGTGCGCCCGACTTCAGGCGTAGCACTCCATAGTCCTGTATTTGTGAGATTGCGACCCGATAAGTGTTTTGACGAAAGCTCCATACGTGTAGGACAGCTTACAGACCTGTGCAAATTTTCTGAAGATAAGAGTGTTGCAACAGCCAATCTTCCCCAAAGTGAGATATTGTTCCGTCAGGTATATACAAAAGGGAGTGGATTCAAACGCATGATTCAGAAATACGTGGTGTGGAAAACCAATAAGGAGCATACCGGTCAATTCCCGGCCTATGTGTTTCACTACACTGATTTCAGTGAAGCAAGAGCCGAGTGTTTGCGTCGTGACATACGAGTTTCAGACGATTGTAATCAGATAATGCAACTTTGTAATGATTTCATCTCAGCCAATGTCAAGAAAGGTTGGCAACAAATTATTTAGAAGTTAGGAAAATGAACCTGCATACTTTGCTTTCGGATTTTGTCAAGAGTAGGGGACGCGATATCCTCAAATCTCCGGTGCTATGCAACATGATGGATGATGAACTGATGTTCCGTCCATTTGAGCACCGTGATTATAAACTTCTTTTTCGCCAGATGGTCAAAAAGGGGTATGTAAAAGATCTTGCCGAACTTTCATGTTGGCAAGAATCGGTGGTGGATAATATCAAAACTCAGATTATAAATGAATACGCTGGAGATGCGAATATAGAATATGCCATCCAATGTATAGGTGCAGCCCTTGGGTATATCACCACTGTAGAAGAGCCTGTTGATGTGTCAGGTGTGATACCTGTGGATCAGACAATCGGATTAGGAGAAAAGGTTGTGAAATATATCGCCCATGGTTCATCGAAATGTATAGGTACCATGATACCTGCATCGATGGCGACAGCCATACACAGGCACCTCAATGCTATTGCCAAGGAAGAAGGAAGTGTGGCCGAATTCGTAATGAGTGAACTTAAAATATCCACCCAAGAGGAACTGGAGAGTAAACTTTCCGGCGAGCAGATTGACGGTGTCGCTTTAGCCATTCGGCAGATGCAGGATGGAAAGGGTTTTATTATCGGAGATATGACCGGTATTGGAAAGGGCCGACAGGTGGCGGCATTGTTATACTGGAGTATTCTGCAAGGAACACGCCCCATATTTGTGACAGAGAAATCCACTCTGTTCAGTGATCTGTATCGTGATCTTAAAGATATAGGTTGCGGACATTTGCGACCATTCATCCTCAACAGTGACTCCGAAGCCCGAATATTGGACTCGTTGGGAAATGTTATTTATGATAAACCCAAAACCATTGAAATGGAAGAGTTCAGGACTACACGTAGTCTGCCACCCGGCTACGATTTTCTGTTACTTACATATTCGCAGCTATCACGTGAAACAAGCAAAAATTGGAAGGCCGAATGTCTGATGTCATTGGTGAAGAATTCTTATCTCATTATGGATGAAAGTCATAATGCTACCGGTAATGACAGCAATATCGGCAACTTCTTCCGCACGGCCGTAACACTTGCTTCGGGTGTCTGCTTTGCGTCAGCTACATATGCCAAATATCCGTCGAGCATGCCCCTTTATGCGCTGAAGACTGCGATGGGTGATGCTGAAATCTCAGCAGAAAAACTTATAGATATTATTGAAAGCGGTGGGCCAATACTTCAGGAAGTTATGGCCAAGGCATTGGTCGAATCAGGATCTATGATTCGCCGCCAACGTGATATGAGTGAGGTAGAGAGAAAAACCTATAGCATGACCAATCAATCCGACATAGATAATATGAGATCTCATTATGATAAAATGATTGAATTAGTACAGGATGTCTATGCATATCAGACTGCATTTATAGAACCTTATCTAAAAAGTATAGACGTGGAAGGGCTGACTCGAAAGAGTCATAAGGTCTCAAAGGGTGAAATATTTGACTATAAGGAATCGAAAGTGCTGTTTCAGAAATTCTCAAGTCGAATGACTCCGCTCATCCGTCAGTTGCTGTTTGCTATTAAAGCAGAGGAGGCTATTGAGGCTACGCTTTATGAACTGAAAAATGAGCATAAGCCCATTGTGCAAATCAGCAGGACGATGGAAAGTGTCATTTCCGGATTGATGACAGTAGGTACTTCATACGATCATATTGATTTTGCGCAGATTCTCACGGTCTATATTAAAGATATGTTCTCGTTTAAAGCTAAAGGTGTGGCAACCATAGGTAGCGGTAAAACTAAGAAAAAGAAGATGTATATGACTGAGGTGGAATTCGATTTTGCCGACCTTGAAAAATATTATGGATTCAGTATTGCAGAAGATGAATATAACACATTGCTTGACAGAATCAACTCTACGACTATAGATTTGCCTCTTAGTCCAATAGACTATTACGTACAGAGAATCACAGCCGAAGGTTATCGTGTCGGAGAGCTGACACAAAGGAGCAAGATGTATGTATATGACAATGTAGCTGATGGAGTAGGGTCGGCCGGCAGATATCAGCTTCGTGCTAAAGTTCAGAAAAAGAGACTTGCTTCTGACTTTAATAACGGCCGTCTTGATGTCCTGATCGGTAACCGTGTGATGGCATCGGGTATTTCTCTGCATAACAGTCCGGACTTTACAGATAAAAGGCCGCGTACTGTAATCACTTGGGAACAACAGGATAGTGCAGATCGACAAACTCAGTTTGACGGTCGCGCTGATCGAACCGGACAATTGACCCATTGTTCGTTCATAACCTTATATTCCCCGATTCCGGCAGAACAGAGGTATATAATGATGAATGAGCGCAAGTTTCGATCGCTCAATGCCAATGTTGAAGCAAACCAAGATTCAATGAAGTCGTCAAATATCGACATTCTAAACAAATATGGTTCTCAAATAGCCAAGGAGTATCTGTCAGATAATCCTGACCGCGGATACTTATTTGATATTAAGGATACATGGTTCAAGAAAAATGATGATTACATAATCCGGGAATTTTTAAAAGGATTGGCTCTGCTTCAATGCAGTGAACAGGAGGAAATTCTTAATGACGTGTTGAACCGCTATACTGTGTTGATAAATCAGCTGGAAGAAGATGGCGCAAATGACCTTAAGAATAAAGCTCTCCCGTTGAATGCCTCGTTAATCAGTCGGTCGGTATTTTTCGGTGGGAAAAAGAGTTCTACGAGCCTATTTTCACAAGATGCAACTCTTGATGAGGTTGAAATGAATATTTTGAAAAAGCCGATGACGTCAATGCAGATATCCATACTGATGAAATCACTAAAAGGAGGTACGGATTTATTACCATTAATAGATGCCCATTTCGCAAAAAAAGAGAAAAATGTGCATAATAGATATAACATTCTAATCAAAGCTACGAATGATAAAATAATGGCTTTAAACAAGTTGCCACCGTCGAGAATCGTACTTGATAAAATGGAAACATTAAAGGACAAGCTAAACAGTTATAATGAATCAGACATAATCAAAACTATCCGAGACGATAAAGCTCAGATGATTTCAATGTTGAGGTGGTTTACCCCGGGACAGAGCGTAGGCATACCTATGTCGCTTGAGGCCAATAGCCAGATAGACAACCCCGGTGATATTGATTATGTATCCATGGGACTGTTTGTGGGCTATCGACTGACGCGTCCTGAGCCTACACGTTCGTCCATAAAGGCTGTGTTTGCCGTTAATGACTATCGCAGCCGTATAGAGCTGCCATTGACTGCTGATGAAAAATTAAGTACAATCAGAGCTCAAACGAGTCTTGGGATCTTGTCTTCGAAACTATCTGCAACAAATCTGACCTCATGGGATTCGATTGTCGGCAACAAGACTCGTACACGAGGTTATATTGTCACCGGCAATATTCTCCTCGGGTTGGCTATGAGCCGTAGTTTTGGAGAAAAAATTTCTGACTACAGGGAGCGGCAGCTGGCTATCAACAAGGGTCGTGGACAGTTGGTGACATACACTGATGACCGAGGTGGCGTACATCATGGTTATCTCATGCCGCCCATATTCCGTAATGGTGATCAAATAAAATATTTAAAAGCTTAAAATATGAAATTATTTTCAGTAAATACTCAGATAAAACTTGCTGACGGACGTAAAGCCATAGTGCAGAAGATGCTCGGTTCCGGTGGACAGGGGGCAGTTTATCTTGTGAATTTAAATGGTAAACCGGCTGCCCTCAAATGGTACACTGTGAAACCGTCGGAACGATTCTGCGCCAATCTCCGTAAGAACATTTCAGAAGGTTCACCCTCGCCAATATTTCTATGGCCTGAAGCTATTACGCGGGAAAAAGATGGTGGTATCGGATATACTATGCCACTGTGTCCTGAAGGCTACTATGAATTCAGCAAGTTTCGTATGATGAAGGTACGGTTCTCTTCATTCCGGGCTTTATTGACAGCTGCTATTGACACATGCGAAGCATTCCGGAGACTTCATGCCAAGGGATTATCATATCAGGATCTGAATGACGGTGGCTTTTTCATCAATCCCACGACCGGTCAGGTAAGGGTGTGCGATTGTGATAATGTGTTCCCACACGGTGAAAGTTCCGGTATCATGGGAAAAGCCCGCTACATTGCTCCTGAAGTTGTAATGGGTAAAAATCTTCCTGACAGCTATACCGATCGTTTCAGCATGGCAATGATGTTATTTATGTTCTTCTGTATTGACCATCCGTTTGAAGGACAGAATGTTGTGAAATACCCCTGTCTGACTGAAGAGATTGAGCGGAATGTTTTTGGCAAGGAACTATGTTTTATATTCGATCCGAAGAATTCCATTAATCGTCCTGTACCAAATGTTCATGGTAATGCTATAAAAATGTGGTCGATATTACCCAATCTATTACGTAATACGTTTATTCAGGAATTCAGCAAAGAGAAAATCAACAATCCACAGCAACGACTGACCGAATTGGAGTGGAAACAGATTCTTCTGGAAGTCCGCGATAATCTCGTTTTTTGTCCAAAATGTGGTGATGAGGTATTCATAGGACATGAATGTCTTAACCGTTCCTGCAAGACAGTAGTCTCACCACCGGAGATTATACTCAAAGGTGATAGCCGTAGAATACCTATTGGAAGTGACAACATTATAACATTTGGCGATGAAGGTGCAGACTGCGTCATTATCAGAAATCCCAAAGATCCGACAATGCTGTTGATGCGTAACCTTACACCGAATAATTGGAAAATACAGACACCTTCAGGCAAGATAATTGAAGTTGCTCCACGTGGTTTTATTCCTGTGAAACAGGATTTGAAAATAACCGTAAAAATAAACAATCAATCCACAATATTTCAAATTATTAAAAATAAATAATCATGTCACTTACAGATTACGAACTCACACCCGCCGCACGTCGCACACTCCACATGTTCTTTATGGTTGATACTTCAACAAGTATGAGTGGAGAGAAAATAGCAGCCGTAAATGATGCTATCCGAAATGTTATGCCGATAGTCAATACTATCGGTGATGATAATCCTGATGCGGAAATCATGGTTGCCGCCATGAAGTTTGACAGCTCGGCATCCTGGCTTACACCGAGCCCTTTGAAAACATCAGATTTCTCTTGGGTTGATCAAGACGCCTGTGGTTGCACCGCGATGGGTGAAGCTTGCCTTGAGCTAAATTCCAAATTCTCCCATAAGCACGGTTTCTTAAAATCAGCGAGTGGTTCATACGCTCCGGTAGTGATAATGCTCAGTGATGGTGGTCCGACCGACGATTTTTATGGTGCGATGACAACGCTTGATACAAACGCATGGTTCCGGCACTCCACCCGTATAGCCATCGCTATTGGAAATGATGCAGATACCGATGTTCTTGCTCGGTTCACCGGTAATCCCGAACTTGTGTTTCGTGTTCATAACATCGATGCTCTGAAAGCTGTAATAAAACTTGCAGTCATAACATCCTCGCAGGTATGCAGCGCGAGTGCATCGGTTGCTGTTGCCTCATCCGGAAGTGGCTCATCGAGTGCAGTAACAGTGGCATCTACACCTACGAAGGCCTCCATGGCTGCTACCGCCATAGCCGCTGCGGTCGATGATATCAGTGGTATTGATGTCGGTGATGCGGCGATGATTGAGTCTATGGATTTTGATGAATTCAACTGATATGATTTTAAATTCATCAGTGCAGGGTGCTTCCCATATCGAGAGTGGTAAGGAATGTCAGGATCACTCTATGGTATGGGAGGACCCTCTGCTCAAAATCAGAATTGCCGCCGTCAGTGACGGACATGGAGGTGACAGGTATTTCCGCAGCGCCATCGGTTCACGATTTGCTTGCGAGGCGGCTTTGGATGTCCTAAGAAACATTGCTGAGTCTCATATTGTCATTGATCAGGACAAACTTAATCAGATAGCACGCTGCATATGCTCCAGATGGATAAGTATGGTCGAGGAGGATATAGATTTTCGCGAGGAGAAGACCGGAATCGAAGCATACGGCTGTACACTGATTGCCTATGTGCAGACGCCTAATTTTTGGTTGGCGTTGCAGATTGGCGATGGCCTGTTTGTCATGCTAAATCGCCGGAGATATTTCCGCCAACCCATCACAGGTGATGACAGATGTGTATGTGGTTATACTACCTCTATGTGTGATGCCAATGCCGCATCAGAGTTCCGGTTTGCCTATGGAATAAAACGGACTATTCCTAAAGCAGTGTTCATTTGCTCCGATGGAGTTGACGGTACATTCGGTAGCGGAGGCAATCTCTATGTGTTTTACTGGAATATCCTAAAGAGTCTTAGAAAAGACGGCTACAGTACCGTCAGAAAAGAGTTGCCTACGACACTTTCTCATTTCAGCGAGGTGGGCAGTAAAGATGACATGTCGCTTGCGGTGATTGTGAATTAATTTCGAGGCCTCGAAACCGCAGCCTAAATTTCAAGGTATTGGTTATTAGTTTTGTGAATGACCGATGCTTTGAAATTTCTGTTAGAGCTATGTTATTCTGTTCATTTTTCATAGACTCAACAGTAGTTCGTTTGCATAGCATAATTTTTTAGCGACAGATTTCTTATGATGTTCTTGATTTTGTTATACGCTGTATGGTTTTCATGTGATATTTTTAGTCCTATTGAAAAATACATACAAAAATCATTTGTAAGACAGAAAATAATAGTAATTTTGCTCTCGGTAATGTTTAATTCTTGATTTACAAGAGCTTTGTTATATGTAATTACCTTTAATTTAGATATTATAGAATATGCTTCAGCTGTTGTCATATACTAATAATTTAGATTAAATTCATATTTTACATATTTAATGCAATAAGATCAAAATACATGGAAATCGGATTTGTAAGTTTTAATCAGGAGGCTCTGAACCGGGCTAACAAGGTTATGAAGCTGTTGCAGGGTCAAGGCGCTATTGATGAGCTTGGGCTTGGACGTATCCGTGATGCCTTCTCTAACATGATGTTTCCGGGGCTTTCTACCTTACAGACCCATGCGAAATATTTCCTTCTGATGCCGTCATTATATGCCTATCTTGAAAGAACACGAACTGCGGATAATCGCGAAGCTCGTGCGAAAGTGCGGGAGAATGAGATGGCGTTAACACGTCGTCTTGTAGATGGTTCTCCCGAGGGTACAATTGGTATCATCGGAGCAGATACACTGCTGTCACATAACGGATATGTAAAGTATGATCCGGCATATGTATATCAGGCAGGAATGGAAACTTATGGATTGATACCTCGCGGCTGTAACATTTATTCGTTGCTTGTAGAGAGAGCGGCACAATATCATGATTCACCCAAAAAGCATCTAGGGAATGAGGATACAGGAGACGACTCTGATGATCTAACAGGCAACCGGCAAATATTCAAAACTTGTGGAGAAGATTATGATTTCCGAAGTAAAACACGTTTACCGATAAAACTGACTCAAAAGGAAGCGAAATTCTTTAAGCAGCAAATAATTATAACCACTCAGGGGTCTTTGCTCTGCTATCTTCTTGATAGTGGGTTGTATAAGGCTCTGACAAACTGCTGTTTCGATGAACTTGGTCTGGTATTGCGAAATAAAGTCCCGGAAGAATTATTTCGCACATATTGTCTGGCTAAGCGTTATTCAAGATTTGCATATCTGTTAAGGCTTCGATATGCGATGCTGTATGATAAATTGGTCGGAGCCAATAATGCTGCTGAAACAGAATTAGCTGAATTTAATAAAGTCTTGGAAGATAATATCAGGGAATTTACGCCTGATGCGATCGATGAAATAATTAGGTTTGTCACATCAAGGGTCTCGGAAGAATCATGCAAATCATTTATTCAAAAAAGTGCCAAACTAATTGCGGAGAAAAATTATGACGAACTTGACCGACAGATTTTGTTACGAGAGAAAACAATTAAGGGATTGAGGAGGAGTAAACTCATAAACGCAAAAGAGATGCAGCCGGGAAAGCCATTTGAATCACCGCGCCCAATGGCTTATCGATGGAATACAATAGTGCGTACCGTTTTATCAGAAATCAAGGAGGGATTGAAGAATGAATGACTTGGTATATAATGAAATAGTTGCTACTCCGGGATTTGAACTGGAATTTGCTGTCGGAACCACATATAGTCTTGATGCAGAATCATTTCTGGCAATCGCCCTATCTTTTGCAAGATTAGGCGATGTGACAGAGACCGATTTTCAATCGCCGTTTCGACTTCTCGAAGGACTTCGTCAAGCCAATGATAGAGTTGCTATCTTCTGTAATCGCGGTGGACTGCAAATGCCTACACGTGATAATCCGCTATATGCCATGCTTGACAAAAGTGTATTTGAAGTGTCTGATGAACGAAAGGGGCACGAACTATACAATTTCCATCCAAAGATTTGGGTAATTAAAGAACGCCTCATTGATAATCAAAACTATCGACAAATAAAGCTGATAGTAATGAGTCGGAATCTCACGAAAGACTCGAGCCTTGACGTGGCGGCAACAATGACAGCACCTCTCGGTGTAAGAACAGCAGTCGAACTTCGCCGGAAACATCAACCGTTAAAAGATTTTCTGATTAAACTTGCGGATAAAGCTAATTCAGACAAGAAAAAGAAGATACGTCGCCTTGCCAACGAGTTGGATTCGATGGGTCGCTTTATTCTTGAGTCCCCATATGAAAATTACGATTTCCTGCCAATACATTTCGGTGAAAATCTCAATACTCAAATAGATATAAAAGCAGATTTGGCCGGACAGAAAATGATGATAGTCTCTCCATTTATTGACAAACAGATAACCGATAGCAGAGGGAATGACAATCCTATAAAGTGGCTCAATGACTATAAGCCAAGAGCTGAGAAAATATTAGTCACCCGCATGGATAGTTTAACACCTGAGATAATGAATTTATACTCATCTGATAAACGCGAGGTTTGGATAATGTCACAGATTGCAGAGCAGAATGACATTCAATCTATGAATCTTCATGCAAAAATGTATTTTTCCTGGGCTCCTAAAACCAAGCCCGATGGAATATATTATTGGTTAGGTTCTGCTAATGCCACCAACAATGGATTTAGCCGAAACTCTGAATTTATGTTGAGACTGACAATGTCGAAACGAGGATATTTTGAGAAATTTAAGGCTGAATTTTGTGATGAGAAAAAACAGTTGTGCGAGCGCATAACCTCGTTGCCAGAATTAGAATTCGACAAAGAGGATCAATCAATTGCGGTGGCTATCCGCAAGAACTTGGTAAGTCCGAATAATCTCTCGGCCGAAGTCGTAGAAACTGATGGAAAGTATGCTGTAGAGATTTCAGCAAAGAAATGTAAAGGCATTTGTGGACGAATAACATTTGCTCCGATTCAGGAACATTGGAATGAGGAAGAACTTATGCCCGATACTTTGATATGCAGATTGAAAATAACATCACGTACACATCTTTCTGAATTTTATATTCTTAAGGTATCTCCTTCTGATGAGGATATTGCTCCAATAAAAATGGTGATAAAAATTCCGACAAAGGGGATTCCGGAGGATCGCGATGACCATATCTTCCGTTCATTGATAGATACTCGTGACAAGTTCCTTAATTACGTTGAGATGATGATAACTGACCGACCACAAGAGTTGACCTCCTTGATGATGCAGGCCGATGAGTCACGTGCAATGGGCGCAAATGCCATGGTTGCCCATAGGAGCAGTGCTCTTTACGAGTCGTTGCTCCGTATTGCCGCCACCAATCCTGAACGACTGGAAGATATTGAAGAATTGGTGAATAGGCTGGATACAAATGTTATTCCTGACTCTTTCCGACAGATGTCAGAAATGTTTAAACGTTCAATCAAAAAACTTCGTTGATTATGTCTATCTACGATTTTCAAAGTGCTACAGCCGACCGCATTGCAGATATTTTCCGCACTGCCACAATCGACGCTGATGGTAAAGAGATAAAAAACGGAGGTCACCGAAGAGTCCTTCTTGCTGATGAAGTTGGCCTCGGCAAGACACACGTTGCCTCGGCAGTGATTGAACGGGTGCGCGAAATGCGTAAGGCGGTCAATGACGATATGTTTCGTGTAGTATATGTATGCTCGAATATGAGTATCGCGAACCAAAACATAGAGAAACTCGGGGTAAAGAATAAAGCTGACGTTACTGAGAGCCGTCTCTCAATGCAGCATCTTACCATTCGCGAACGAGAAGCAGAAATAGTTGATTCCAAGAGCGATAAGATGGGTGAAATTATTATCCCATTGACACCATCAACATCATTTTCTCTGCGAGGGAATAGCAAAGGCAACGCTAATGAGCGAGCCTTGATAGCGACTATCTTGGACCGATTTGATGAGTTCTCTAAATTCAAACCTAAATTATCGGAACTCTTTAAAGGCCGAGCCAAAGATAATGGTTGGGAGTATTGGCAGAAACATTATTCAAAAAGAGTGAATGCTCTCGGCCTGTCTTATATCAATGATGTAAAGTGTTATCTTTCTAAGAATCAAGACTTCTTGGATGTCGAAAAGGAATTGATTGAGAATTTCAACCATGGAGATGTTGCAAATTTAGATAGCACAAGAATTATCAATTTGCTGCGTCGCATTTTTGCCGATCTCAGTTTGTCGATGCTTGAGCCCGACCTTATCATAATGGATGAGTTCCAGAGGTTCAGCTCGCTGTTGCATTATGATGATGAAAGTGAGCAAAGCACAATCGTCAAGAAATTCTTTGAGCAGGAAGGTGGTCAGCAACCGTTGATTCTTCTTTTGTCGGCCACCCCTTATAAGCCCTTCTCAACACTTGAGGAACTGACCGAGTACAATGCCGACGAGCATTATGAGGATTTTAACCGGTTGATGGATTTTCTCTTTAATGGCGAAAATGAGTTCCATGAACTATGGTCGGACTATTCACATAAACTATCACATCTCCGTACAGAAAAATTCGATGTGCTGCTTGCTTCTAAGCAATCTGCCGAAGAGAAGATGTATCAAGGGATGTGCCGCACCGAACGGCTCAATGATGGTTTAATCAAGGAGTTCCCTGCTAATGAGAATACGAAAGATGATAAACTCCGGCAGTTAGGTATCAGTGAAAACGATATTCTATCATATTGCGAAATGCAAAAAGTAGTCGCTGCGTGTAAGGAAGCCTATGAACAAACTTTCAAGCAGCGTTTTCCATGGTTCAATGTGCCAATGGAATATGTGAAATCTTCACCATATTTGCTTTCATTCATGGATTCTTATGATTTGAAACAAAAGATAGATGCTGTATATCGTCGTGATGGTTTCAAGGATTTGCCAAAGCCATCACGTAATATTCTTTTGCGAGAGATGGATATTGCCAGGTTTCACAAGATTTCCATGGGGAATGCACGTATGCAATATCTTCGGGACATGATGTTGCCAAAAAGCAAAGGTGCGGAACTGCTTTTGTGGGTACCTGCCTCACGACCATATTACACAACTAATGCAGAGAATCCGTTCGTCAAAAATCGTGACTTCTCCAAGACACTTGTATTTTCGGCATGGGAGATGGTCCCAAGAATGATTGCTACATTGATGACGTATGAAGTTGAGCGCGAGGTTATCTTCTCAAAATATAAGAAAGCCGGATATGATAAAAGTACCGGAGGTAATCGATTGAAAACAGATGCTCAGAATATTTTGACATATCCGTCGAAATTTCTTGCCTCACTTTATAACCCGGCAGACCATTACGGAGATAAGTTGCATCTGATTAAAGCTACTGTGAGAAAGCAGATAAGTGAAGCCATTCACGGTATCCCAACATCAGAACGTCGCAACTATGGAAAAATTCTTCGTGTTATTGAATGGCTTGATAATCCTCAATTAGAACGGCCTGATGAAATTCCGGCAAATACAATTGATATTCTATGTGATATGGCAATCGCGGCTCCGGGTGTATGCTTGTATCGCATCTTAAACTCGGAAGATGATACGAGGGAAACAGCTAAGGGTTTCGTAACTATATTTAACCGCAGATTATCCGGTTATATTATCGATAAACTTCAGGATAAATATCATGAAGATGAGTTCTTCTTAGAAGGAGTGATGGACTACTGCTCAATGGGAAATCTCCAAGCGGTATTGGATGAATTCCGGCATCTATGTTCCACCAAAGAGGACTTCATTGACAAGATGAAGAAAGCTTTCATAAATGTTTCGACACTCCGTATTGATACAGATAACTCTTTTGGATCGGGCAAAGGAAATAAGTTTCCTATGCGAATATCGTATGCCGTACCATTTGCTAAGAACAAGAATACCATGGATGATAAAGCCGAAGCGAGAAGCAACAACATCCGCACGGCATTCCAGTCTCCGTTCTATCCCTTTATAGTTGCCAGTACTTCTGTAGGGCAAGAGGGACTCGATTTTCATTGGTATTGTCGAAAGATTATGCATTGGAATCTGCCTTCCAATCCGCAGGATCTTGAGCAACGTGAAGGTCGCATCAACCGATATAAATGTTTAGCAATCAGAAGGAATATAGCTAAGATATTCCCTGATATTTATGATTGGGATAAACTATTTGATACCGCCAACGAGGAAGTCAAGAAGCAGTTTGAAGGTCGTTATTCAGGAATGGTGCCGAACTGGTGCCTTCCTGCCGAATGGATTCATGAACATTCTGATACTATTGAATGGATTGAGCGAATAGTGCCTCAATACCCTATGAGTAGTGATGTTGATAAATACAAACGCTTGATAGACGTTTTGTCTCTGTATCGCTTGACTATGGGACAACCTCGACAAGAAGAATTGCTTGAAATGATTGAACTTCAGCATTTAACACAACCTCAAATTGATAAGTTGCTATTCAATCTATCACCAATTGCGAAGTAAAATATGGTAATATCAATACACATATAACAATTTTACGGCTTCATGAGGCTGTTTTAAATTATAAGGATACGAAAAAGATGCAAACCATGAATAAAATATACGGATTGAACCGTCTTTTAGCTCATATATCGCTCTCCATCGTATGCCTTATAGACACCTCTTAGCTCCGCATCCATTAAACTTGCTGCTTTTAGTTTGTCAAACTTTGCACGGGCCGAGGCTGATCCTCGTGACAGGACTGAAGCTCGAATGAGATGGCCGGTTTTAGATCCAGTCTTAAATGGTGACCTTACGCCGCCGGTAATCAATGACAGTTCTTTCATCCATTTCTGATTATTGATTGCAACAGTGTCAAATTTTATTCCTTTCTTTGCGGCCTTATAAGCTTCCTTTCGCCAATCAATAGTGTTATGTGTAATGTATGGATTATATGAATAACCTATTTCATGAGGATCGGCATCTGCGATTAATAAAACAGAGCGTTTCGATCCCATACGCCATGGCGTTTCATCAACGATTTTACGTATAACCAATTCGTAGAATTCATCTCCATCACCTCCGTACGTCTCTTTTGCAATCTTGACAAATTTTATCAATGAATTTAAATCATTAGTCGGTTGGATGCATTGATAGGCAGCACCAAATACTTCGTGAGTCAGCATGTCACAGTAATCACCGAACGCAACTATGCCCAATCTGAGATTTTCATTTTCCTCAAATAATTGAGGGATAAGTGTCACTACCTCTTTTCGTATAGCATTGAGGTAGCTTGACATTGAGCCTGTTGTATCAAATGCGATGACCATGTCAAGCATTCCGCTTGATTTGTCGGATAATGATACTACAGGTTTCTCCTTTGCTGCAGTTTTTGTGTTTTTTGTGCAATCTGTCGGTCCGGTGTAAGATGTCTTTGATATTTCCTTTCCTCGTGTCAGTTTGGTTTTTTCAACAACTATTTCTGTTCGTGTTTTTGTGATTTTCATATAGCCTACTTATGTATTTTACGTTGTTATCACATATAATTTTAAGACTTACTTAATATTATTCAGCGTTATCTTGATTTTGCAAACTTCCCAATATTCTTCGTATTATTTACAAAGTTTTGCAGATAGTGGGAAACGCAATGACTTGATGCTGAGAGTGTGGATATGTTGGCTAAACTTGGTTGCGATGTGGAGGACTGCGGCTAATTGCTTGAACTCATTGAAGATCATTCATTGTTGTGATAAAGTCTGTTCATGCTGCATACAAGTTTTGCCATCTCGTCGCGGAGCGATTGAGGCTGTAGCACTTCTATCTGATCGCGGTGCAGGAGGAGTTCCTGCTCGAAGTCGAATGTCGGAACGAGCTCCATTGAAAAATCTGAGTATTTATCGGTGGTTTTTATCTCGCGCTGTGTGTGATGTAGTGGAAGTGAACGGAGATAGCCCGGCAACTCGGCGTATGCGCGGACTACGATTTTTTCGGGGGTGGCATCGTCCCACGCATTTATGCCGTAGAAATGCTCGAAATGGTCGGAGGGATTGAAGCGCGAAGGATATTTGAAAGTTGTATCAAGTAAAGTCAGGTCTTTGATTCGGTCAAGTGAAAATTTGCGCTTCTCCCCGTTTTCGACCAAAACGAGCATATACCAGCGGCGTTTAAACAGTTTCACACATAGCGGGCGCACTGTGCCGGTGAACGTCTTACCGAAAAAGTTTTCATAATCAATATGTATCTCGCGATTCTCCTGTAATGCTTTTAATATCGGTTCAAGCCATTCTCGCCCCGACGGTACATCTTCAAGCAAGATTTTATCAGATATGGCTGCATTGCCGAGCAGGAGCTCACCCATCGAAAAACTGTCCATCGCCCATTTTACAAGCGAATTTTCTTCGATAGCCTCCGGATTAGCAATGCGATAGAGATTCAGCCCGCGTCCACGCCGACACTCTATGTCGATGCCAAAATGACGGGCAATTGCCTGACAATGATTATAGAATGTGCGTTTGCTTAGTGTCGTGCCGTTGTCATTGACTGACGAACGTTCCCACTTATCGGCAATTTCATCGTAAGTCATCTCCCCGCCACGTTTCAGAGTGTCGATGAGCCATAGATATCGTTTTAGAAGAATCTCAACCATAATGCGTTTTTAATTTTGATATTGCAAAGATAATTGGTTAATATGAAACATCATTTCCGATTAAAATAAAAATCAGAAAAACCGCCAATCAAAGAGAATCTACGATTGGCGGTGATGTTAAATTAAAGGACTTAAGCCTTTCCAGAAACCTCGTTATCGTAAATTTCCATGCATTTACCGAAAACGGCGGCCAAGTGAACAACTCCATTTTGATATGGATCACAGTCGCCGGTGACGATACCCTCGCCAGGGTAATAATCATTAAAATAATTACATGGATTTGCAGCGTCGAGATTAAGGGAACCAATAGAGAAAATTATAGCCGGGAATATCGGATTTTCACAGTAAGGAGTGATTAAAGTTTCCGTGAATCCAACATTCTCAAAATTATCTACAAATTGTAGATTATCATGGTTGTCAATATAGACAGTAGGTGCCACCTCTCGGTGTTCATCGTCTTCATATAGGTACATGAAGTTCCAATCATCAATATCTACGCGTTTACCAATCTCTCCATATAGGTCAATCTTTATTGCATTGATTCCACGCTTCTTCATTTCCTCTTTGATAACCTCGATGAGTTCCTCCTCACGACTATCAATCTCTGTCTGCAATCTATTTGCAGATTCAAGCTGCGACTTATAGCCGTCAAGCTCTTTGTTGAATTCTTTTATATCCATATATCAATAAATTGATTTGCTGACAAATTTATAGGCTCTTTCGGAAGCATTCGTTCCGATTTGTCAGCAGCAGTAAATTATCGGAAGTTGACTGTTGTTAAAAAACACGTTTTTATCAAACGCCACTTGATAGACAGGATCACTTACCAACAATGGAGTTAGATCAGATTATTTATTGTGCATTTATATTTATATCGTGATTATATAATAAAATTATAGCGTCATTATTTACCTGAATTCCAGTGACCGGACATACAACGCCATCTTCAGATTCAATAGCTAATGGTAATTTTGCTATCCGTTCGCCATCTTCATCATATTGCCATGTGTCGTTATCGAATATGTATCCAACATCCTCCATTAATTGCGCCCCGATATTTTCTCTGACTCCGATAAAATCGCTGAATTTAAAAATATTATGATCGCTAATAGATAATGTATGAAATCTGCATTTAGTCGGACTAATATGTTTATTTAGTCCGCGGACTTGGCTTATCGCAACAGGCAGTGTCGGATAATTGTGTATTATAGCAAACAATTCCTCTCCCGTTATAGCTTTAACATTAGGCTCCTGCCAATTTTTATTCTCAAGCAACGCTGTTATCACAGGAGCATCGTGCTTACCTAAATAGAAATATAAGTTTTTAATTTCCCATTCTTTGGGATCTCCTATCCATTCGGGGGAATGCTTGCTTTCTGCAAGAAAATCCTTACATTCCATTTCTTGGTTTAAATGATGTCTGATTGAAATTACTAATTGTTGCATGACTATTAATACTTTTATATTGAATTACAAAAATATCTTTTTATTATGTTTTGTCAAGGGATAGATGATATGTTATTCAGCATGTTTCCCTATATGTTTAATTCTTCTGTAAATATCATGACATTTGCGTCAAGCAACACTTTTGCCTGCCATAAAGCCATCTTCATGTCCTCGGGAACATGTGAGTTTCGCATTACCGTGTCAAGCAGGTGATTGAAATCCGCAGCATTTGCAAGTTGTGGATATTTGCCAAAGAATTTTATAATCGCATTGTGATATTCAACTTCATCATCAATATCAAGAATATTGACTGCTTTATTTATACAGTCTAATAGCCAATGATTTTCATCCGGTAATAATCCACGGATTTCAGCTTCATATTCCGGGTATTCCTTACTCGGCTTTTTCCAGAGATAGCCGGCAAACTCTTCGGGATAACGGGAATCATCAAAAGTGAAATTAAACCACACTTCACATGGGTCATACCAGATGTGTAAGTCAAACCCTCCCTCGGGATTGAACGTCACCACTGACCACGGTTTTTCCTGAAACCGATCTTCATCAAGCCTTTGAACACAGCCGGAAGCCTCGTTCCATCCTTATCAACCAGTCCCCACTTGCCATCATCGCCCTGATAGAGCGAGTAAGGAGGATTGCCATTCTCATATCTGCCATCGTATGCCATATCGGTATCTTTTTTGCCGTAAAATTAATGCTTACCTGTCAATCGAGCCAAAACTGACAACCTTGTCATTTTGTCCCGGCGAACGAACACATGGCAAAACTACATATCCAATCGGTAACACCGATTCTGATTAAATACGAATCGTCAATCTTAATGTTGCAGGACTGTGAATATGTAAAAAAGCGGCGAAGAGAAAACTCAGCTTCGCCGCGGGGAGAGTGTTGCCAAAGGATTAACACCAACATAATCAAGAACGAGAGCTAAAGCGAGAACCCGAAACTGCTACAAGAGCAAGAACAGCCTCCGACAGTCAAGTCTTTATCGGCTATGTCCGACCTGCCTCAACCGAGACTATGGTCGAAGTGAATTGCAGCCCGGCCAACTGATGGACTTCCGTCCGTTAAAAAGCTATCTTAATTAGCTGATTCCACACCATGGAAAGCATGGATGATCCAAATGATAAATGGTGTCATCCTTTGGTCATTCGGTACCTTATCTCGCAAACGGAGTCTCAGGCACCTACATTCTCCTAATTATTTTTTACCGAGATGGGTGACTTTATCATAGATTTCCTTCAGTGATTCAGGTATTATAATCCTGTAGTTACCGATTTCTCGAGTCCGTCTTTTGATATATGCCGACTTTTCGTTTTGGATTCGGAGTCTCTCTCCTTCATATTTCGCATATTCGTCAAGGTAGGTTGTCTGAGCTTCGATTTCTGACTCTTTGATTGCTTTCTGACAATCAAATTTTATGGAGTTGAGAGAAGCCTGTACTTCACGAAATTCTTTCTGAAGAGAAAAATACACGTCATCCACCTCTTGCATTTCAACTGTTGGAGTGTAGGTGTAGATAAGTGCGTCGCGTCCGTTGCCCTTCACACTCTTCGGTTCCTTAATCCGCTCGTTGAGTCGCTCGCGGGCTTCGGCCACTGCACCGTTGGGGTGGATGGCTTTACCGAGCACTGAGGCGAGGGCCTCCAACGAGTAATATCGATTGCGCTCATTGACTGACATGTCTGCATAATACTCGTCTTCAGTGAGAGTTTTCGCCATCTCCGGGACTATAGGTTTTTCAATACCTTGTAACGTCATAAAAGCTTCAGTTGACAATTCTTCTGTTTCCTTCAGCAGTCTCTCTTTGGCCTTGATTGCCTCGCGAAGCCATGCAATTAAGGCATTAGCCATGGCAACGGAGTGGAGTTGTGATTGAACAGTGTTAAGGGCCTCAACGCTATCTCCCTCGGTGATAGTATTGTTGGTATCTGTTCCTATCAGTGCTACGGACGTTGAATAAAGTGTCAGTCCGGCGAGTGATGTTTCGATTTCACGCACCATCTCCTTAGCCAGATTAGCTATGTGATTGGCCGAAGTCGAAGTAAGACCATTGTTGTCAGCCGAGAAGAAAATCATGTCTTTTT
>JAAGKN010000943.1_pt1 | contig 57254 bp, 43 predicted proteins | sample 6206371 | NCBI WGS metagenome assembly JAAGKN01 (sample SAMN11533720, study PRJNA540317) | gut metagenome | isolation source: fecal pellets from male and female animal of same cohort | host: Peromyscus leucopus | place: USA:CA | collected 2017
ACATCTCGTTGAAGTTGATGCCGAGTGTCACCATCAGGCAGTCTTCCTTGATGAGGGTCTTTGGGTAGGCCTGGCGGCGGCGGTATTCGATGCTTAGGTTAACGACCGAGCGTAGTGTCATTGAGGCGGCGGTGGGGAACCCGAAGCCTACCGAGACACCATATTCCTTGACGTTGTTGCCGTTGACGGTCATGTAGTCGCGGGTATAGAATCCTCCGAGGCGATACTGCACGCGTTGCAGGTAGCTGCCGCGGGGGCGTGGAGTGAACTGTGTACCGACGTTGATTTTGTAGCGGTCGGCAAATTTCTCTGAGAGTTCATAGCTTTCCAGCGCCTGGTATTTGGCTTTGCTCCAAGGCTGGTAGGTGAAGTCGGCCTCTACCATCAGCCTGTCGTCAAAGATATAGTTTACGCCTGCGCCCCAGGTGTCGGGCATCGAGAATTTCCCTTTGAGAGTGGTGTATCCGATGGTGTCGGGGGTTTCTGTGTTGTCGCTTGAGATAGGATAGTCAACGCCGTATGTGTGGCCATGGAGTGACTTGCCGGGGGAGTAGACTACACCTACGGTGAGACGGTGGGCAGGACGCAGTTTCATAGAGTATTGCACACCGAAGTCGAGCTTATAGTCGGTGACTTTCAGCACTCGTTCGAAGAGCGACTGGCTGCCTCCCGATGTGGTCACATAGTTGTCGTTGAGAGTTTTGCCGAAAAGATATGCGATATTGGCTCCCACGGTGAATCCTTTGAACGGTCGGCCGGCTACACCGATATAAAGCTGGTTGAGCCCGCCGCTACCCTCGCGGGAGCTGGTGCCGTTGTCGGTCGATACCTCGTGGCCGAAGGAGTAGCCAACCTGGCTATAGGGAAGGAGTCCAACGCTACCACCCATGTATCGTCCCAGTGGAAATTGCATGGTGATGTAGTCGAGTCCGCCGGTGAAGTCTTTACCTGTGGTGCTTGAACCATTGGCTCCTGTTCCGGGCTCGGAGCTCCATGTCTGGCTGATGTTTCCTCCTATGTCAAAGAGGAATGTGAGTGTGTCGATAGCGGCATATGATGCCGGGTTCATGACATTGATCTGGCGCCCGGAGTTCATGGCATATCCCACGCCGCCCATGCCTCGTTGTGTCGAGGTGACATTGTCTGACAGGATACCGTATCCATAGCGGGAGTAGGGTGAAGTCTGGCCGTTTTGAGCCGCGAGGCCCATCACCGAGATAATGGCCGAGAAGGCCAGTGCTGCAATGCTTTTTATTTTCATTTCTGTTGTTATAGCCTGTGTTGATGGTACAGGGGTTAATCCTGTTCCAGATATTGTAATATAGCGTTCAACCCACGGTTGACGAGATTTTCCTGATAGTCGCACTCAAAGTCGAGATGTGAAGCTATTTCTTTCCCCCAGCCGCCCGAGATTACCATTAAGGCATCTTGAGGCAGACGGGAGCGATAATATGAGATTTCCGCCACCACGCCGACTATAGCTCCCGATCGCATGGCTACCTCGGTGCTATTGCCCCAAAGGCGTGTCTCGCCACGGCTTGAGATTAGTGGGAGCCTGGCGGTGAAGGTGTTGAGGGCTTTCAATCTCATTCCTACACCGGGAGCGATGTTTCCACCTACAAAGTGGCCGCGGGCTGTGATGCGGTCGTAGGTGACGGCGGTGCCGGCATCGACAACGAGCAGTTCGCGCCCCGGGTGGAGAGTGGCGGCACCCACGGCGGCAGCGAGGCGGTCGGAACCGAGCGTCTCGGGAGTTGAATAATCGATTTTCAAAGGCACCGGAAGTCCGCTTGCGAGATTGTAGCAAGTGATCCCTTTACCGGCGATTTCCAAGAGGCTCTGTTCAAGATGCTTGGATACAGAGCTATAGATGAGCTTATCGGCACCATAGGTGTCGATGAGTCCATGCAGGTCGGTGAGCGACAGGTCGGTGAAGGAGTCGATGGCGACGAGGTCACCACCGTTCCACACCGCTACCTTGGCTGTGCTGTTACCTTGATCTATGGTTATAGAAAATCCCATTATCCCACAAAGTTACAAATTTCAATCAATAGGCGTATCGATAAAGCTACTTTCGGGCTGTCTGTTAACATTTTTTGTAGAACTATCGATGTTAAGGTCCACTTTCCCTTCTATGCCATCTACATTACCGCGATGTGTGTACTGCCACATATCCCATCGTTCAGGTCCGGGTGGATCGGTAAATGAGCATATCCAGAGTGGATAGTCGTCAAAGTGTCCCTCGATATATTTGGCATATCCTCCTTTATTGGTGTAAATCATTGGTATATGGCCATGTAGCTCGGCGTGGTGAATGGCATCGGTAAGGCGGTCAATAACATCGTCGCGCGATGTCGCAGGGGGATTTCCGGAGTCTTCCACATCGAGTACCGGGGGAAAATCGAGTTGCAGGTTATCGATGGCGGTAAGAAAATTGTAAGCCTGGAGTCGCCCGTCGCAGTCAAACCTGAAGAAGTGGTAGGCTCCCACTCTCAGGCCCGCCTTGCGTGCCGAGTTGTAGTTCCTGTAAAAAGAGGAATCACGGAATGATATACCCTCCGTTGCTTTAATCATGACAAAATCGTAGCCGTCCTGTTTAACTTTTTCAAAGTCTATCATGCCGTTGTGTGATGAGATGTCGATACCTCTCACCGGGTATATCTCCATAGATGGGTTGATGGCAGGTGATAGGTAGCGGCGATAGGCCCACCATCCTGTTGCCAGCGTTGCCATGACAAGTAGAATTATAAATGATATGAGGGGCTTCTTATTCATTATCGGCGGGAACCTATGATCTTGAAGATAAAATAGATGAAGCACATCACGGCAACAATGACGGCCGAGCAGGGGACATCTCCGAGGGTAGAGAGGAAGAGTCCGCCCACGCTTGCCGCAAGCGAGATTAACACCGAGAGTGATACCATTGATTTGAACCGGTTGACAAATACTTCGGCGGCCATTTGAGGCAAGGTGAACATGGAGAGCAGGAGCATAATGCCTACAAGTCTTATGGTCAAGACAATGCACACTGCAATGAGTACTGTCATCGTGTAGTTGACCATCTTGACAGGCAGACCTGCTACGGTGGCAAAGTCACGGTCAAAGGCGCATATTACTATCTTGTTGAAATTCAATAGGAAGTAGGCGATTAAAATTGCGGTAAATACAGCGAAGAGGATGATGTCGCCGGTTCCTATGGTAAGGATGTTGCCAAAGAGAAAGCTGTTGAGTTCAGGGACATATCCCGGGGTGAGGAATACAAAGATTACACCTACGGCCATTCCTATTGACCAAACGGCGGCTATGGCCGAGTCCTCTCTCACCTTGTGGCGGTCGGCGAGCCATTCAACTCCTATTGATGATGCGACAGCGAAGACCGATGCTGAGAGAATAGGGTTGATGCCGAGGTAGTATCCGAGACCGAGTCCACCGAAGCAAGCGTGAGTGATTCCACCGGTCATGGAGACAAGCCGGCGGGTTACGATATATGTTCCGATTATCGCCGATGCTATGCTGAGCATTACGATGCCTGCAAGGGCATTGCGGAAGAATGTGTATTCCAGGAGTTCCATAAGTCAATTTTCAAGCTATGGATTATTGATTGTTGGCGACCCGGTGGCTGCCGTGCCGCTGTCGCGGGCGGCGCGGGCTTCGGCAACTATCATGAGCAGTTCATCGCGCACCGCTGTGGGGAGAGTGATGCCGCGGGTAGCAATGCTGCGTGCCCATGGGGCTATCTCATCGGGCTTGAGGGTGTAGAGTACCTCACGAAACATTTCCATCTCGGCCTCGGTATATTCCCGGGGTTGACGGCCGGCAAATTCATCGAGCTCCTCGTCATCGTAGTAGAGGATGTCGGTGTCAATGCCTGCCACGAGGGAATCTTTTTCACAGGTGATGTGCATGCCGCAACATTGTGACCGGGACTCCGGCTCCGGTTCCACTTCAGGGTTTGAGGAGGGGCGTGACGTGCTGTAGCGGTGGTGCAGATATAATATTGCTCCAACCCCTGTTATCGCTGCCAAAAGTATCAATGCGGCCATCATTTTTTTCGGAGAGTTCAAGTGAAATCAGTTACAAAATATCCTACGCGCCGCAACTCTTTCCAGAAGTCGGGATATGACTTTGCTACAACGGTGGCATCTTTTATTGTCAATGGACAGGCAGCGGCTGCTAAAGGTGCTATCGACATTGCCATGCGGTGGTCTTTGTAGGTTTCTATTGCCAATGCCCCGGCTATGCGTTGTGCTTGCCCGTTGAATTGCAGTGTGTCGATACCATTGCTCTTGACATTGTATCCGAGCCGGCCGAGTTCGTGAGTCATCGCGGCGAGTCTGTCGGTCTCTTTGTTGCGGAGTGTGGAGAGTCCGGTGATTATGGCCGGCCTGCCGATGCCGCAGCAAGTTGCTATCAGAGTCTGGGCAAGGTCGGGATTCTCGTTGAGGTCAAGTCTCAATTCCTCTTGGGAGATCTCTTTTGCCGGGCCGACCATCTGTACTGATTCAGTGGCTGTTGTTCTGACTGTCGACGGGTCTTTGTAATATAGGATTATTCCCCGTGGTGAAGATTCTGACACAACGCCGAGCTGTTCAAAGAATCGTGCTGTTGCGGCATCACCTTGCAGCGATTGTCTCGACAGTCCTTTAAGTATCACCGGCCTGTGTGTGAGAGCTACGGTCTCATACCAATATGAGGCGGCCGACCAATCATGTTCAGTCAAGCCACCATGAACCGACACTGTTCCTGGCGATGTGGTTATCGATACTGCTTTGGCCGACTTATCCATAATGCAGTTGATGCCGCGGGTTCTTAGCATGGATAAAGTCATGGATATATAGGGTGTGGATACGATATCACCTTCCATCCATATATTCAGTGGTGATGATAGAGTGGGGCCAATCATCATGAGCGCTGAGACAAACTGTGAGCTGACACTCCCATCGAGTTTTATCTTACCACCGTGCAGCCGCTTGCCTGAGATGTGAAGAGGGGGATAGCCATCTTCTCCGATGTAATGTATATCGGCGCCGAGCGCTTGTAATGATTCGACAAGTATCCCGATAGGGCGGTGTCGCATACGCTCGCTGCCATCGATTTCTACTGTCACTCCATCGGTGGCAGCGAAAAGGGCGGTAAGAAACCTCATGGCAGTCCCTGCCGCGCCGATGTTGACATGGCATATCTCGCCGGGCCGGGCAAGCCTGACCTCTTTGAGAGCCTTCACGATGGCCTGTGAATCGTCGCAACGGGCTATGGCGGCCACAGGAGTCTCGACTCCCGCGATAGCGTCAAGAATCAAAGTGCGGTTGCACACGCTCTTGGATAGCGGGAGATCAATCTCAACAGGTGGCTGAATGGTGTGCTGCGCCTCATTGTTGTATGATACCTCAACATTCATTGTTGTCAACGCGTCGTAATCGGTGCATTCAGATAGCGTAGGTTATTCAGCTGACATGTCGCTTATTTCAGAGATTGCATCGTAGAGATGGTCGAGGGCGGTGGTTAGAACCGATCGCGGGCATGCCACGTTGAGCCTCATGTAGCCGCGGCCCTCGTTGCCAAACATCGAGCCATCGTTAAGTGCCAAGTGGGCCTTGTTGATAAACATCTTTACGAGATGATCCTGGTCCAGCCCTAAGTCGCGGCAGTCGAGCCAGACGAGGAAGGAGGCCTCGGGGCGTACCATCTTCAGCCTGGGGAGACGGGCTGATAGATATTTCTCGGTGAAGTCTATGTTGTCGCTAATGTATTGCAGAGCCTGGTCGAGCCATTCCTCGCCATTAAGGTAGGCAGCCTCGGTAGCGATGGTAGCTGTGAATGTGGGAGCGTTGAATTCGTTGACTTCGAGCCAGTTGAAGAAGGCTTGGCGCAGATCGGGGTTCTTTACCACACACCATGAGCTTACCATGCCGGGGATATTGAAAGTTTTGCTGGGGGCACCGAGCATCACACCTACTGTCTCGGCATCCTCGCCACATGCAAGGAATGGGATATGGGGGCGCCCATCGAGCATCAGGTCTCCATGGATTTCATCGCTCACCACCAGCATGTTGTATTTGCGGGCAATGCGGGCTACTTCTCTAAGGGTAGCCTCGTCCCATTGTAGCCCTATGGGATTGTGAGGGTTGCAGAGTATCATCATGGTTGGGAGCTCGGTGCTCACAATCTTTTCCAATCCCTCGAGGTCCATGCGGTAAGAGTCTTCGGTCTTGATAAGTGGATTGGGCAGGACAACGCGGTCATTTCCTTCGATGACATGCTTGAAGGGGTGGTAAACAGGTGGCTGGATAACGATTTTGTCGCCGGGACTACTGAAGAAATTCACTGCGAAGCCTATGCCTTTTACCACACCGGGGATATAGGTTATCTCATTACGGGCCACATGGAATCCGTGGCGGTGGTCGAGCCAGTCGGTGATTGAAGTCCAGTAGCTTTCATCGGGAGCGGCATAGCCATATATGGGGTGAGAGACACGTTGTTTCAAAGCATCGGTAATCTCGGGGCACACAGCAAAGTCCATATCGGCAATCCACATGGGAATGAGTTGGTCGGTGCCGAAGTTGGTCTGGAGCTGGTCATATTTTACCGAACCGCTGCCGTGGCGGTCAATCACGATGTCAAAGTCATACCGTTTCATATCTGGATAGTTTTTCGCAATGGTTTTATATTGGTAGGATTCTTTTTATTAGACATGGTCTAATACCATTTGACGCCTGTAGAGCTTGAAGAGCGCTTATCATATTTGAGGTCGGAGAGCAACGAAGATTTCACCGAGATGTGGAAATTGAAGCTCTTGTATGGACCTACCGGAATCACGCTGGCCGACATGGTGAAGCAGTGCAGGTCGCGCGATATATTGCAGTTCATGTAGGCGAGTCTTGTGCGTGTCAAAGTTGTAGCTGGCCGAGAAACTGAAGTTCCAGTTGGCTGTGGGACGTATGTTGCCCGAGAAGCTGAGATTCTGGGTTATGCGGCCGTCGTACTCCATCTTTCTCTTGTTGAAAGTGCCGTAACCGTAGTTTACCGAGTAGTTGAAGGTCAGGCTCCAGGGCACCGACCATTGCATGTAGCCATCGGAGTTCATGTTGATGGAGTCTTCCTCATCGTCCTTGTTTCTGATTCCGCGGGGGCGAGTCGACTCGGTGTCTTCATCCTCTTTTTTCTCTTCTTTTTTCTTGTCTTCATTCTTTTTGCCTCCAAAGAGGTTTTTGAATGTATCGTTGTTGAAGGTATATGAGAACGATGTTCCGGTGCTGGAGAGTTTGCCGAGTCCTTTGCCACATTTCCATCGGGGCTTGTTGACGCGCACAGGGTTGCCGGCGGCATTGAGCTGGTAGGTGTAAACATCCCAGGTGGCCGAGAGGTTGAGGTTGAAGTTCTTTACAAGTCGCAACAGTAGTGAGGTGTTGATATTACTCCAGTTGAGGGAGTCGGCGGCAAAGTTGTAGCTCTGCGACACACTGAAATTTTCTATGAGAGAAATTTTCTTCTCGCCTATGAGTCATTGTCGCTTTTCACCTTCATCTCCAGGTTGTTGGCAAGGTTGACGGTCACCGAGCCGGTTTTTCCTTGTCCCGGCACTCCATAAAGGGAGTTGGGGAACATCGAGTACTTGCGGTGTTGCACCTCGCCGTTGCGGTCGGTGTACTCATAGTTTCCGTAGTAGCCGAAGAATGGAGATGAAAAGTCGGGGGCGGCGCTGAAAGAGACTGTGGGAGTGAATACGTGGCGTATCATCTTCACCTTGTCGCCGAGGAAGGGCAGCGGCTGGAAGAAGCCGTAGATTTTGGTATCGATCGACACCGATGCCTGGAAGTCCCACACGTTGTAGAAGCTGTAGGTAGTGTCGCACATCTCGGCCGAGGCGTTGGGATCCCACTGGCGGCGCACCTTGGTGGTGTACATGCGGTCGGTGAGGTTGACCGAGGGGGTGATGTTGATGTACTTGAACACGTTGAACGTGGCCGAGATGGGTATCGAGTGCTTCATGCCGTTGCGCCAGTCCTTGATGAGGCTCTTCTTGAAGAACACGTCCTGCTTGGCCGTGAGCGAGTTGTTGAACTGTCCCGAGTATGACATCTTGATCTTCTCATACCACTTCTCGGCACCCACGGCGCGCTTGCGCTTGAAGGGGTAGACCTGCGACATGGTGACGGTGAAGTTGGGGAACGAGACCGTGAGCGTCGAGTCCTGGGTGCGCTGCGAGACGTTGGCCGTAGTCGACAGCGACCACTTGGAGTTGGGGATGCGGTAGGTCATGTTGACGGTAGAGCTCTTGGTGTTCTCGGTGAATCCCGAGGAGTAGTAGCTGTTGAGGTCGTTGCGCGTGTAGCCCGAGGTGGTGAAGTTGACCGATGCCGAGAGGGTCATGTTGGGGTTGGCCTTGGAATCCTGCGTGTGGCTCCACCTGATCTGCATGTTGGTAGACTTCATGTAGTCGCTTTGCCCCTTGTCGCCGGTGATGGTGGTGAGGTAGTTGAAGGCGAAGTTACCTGAGTATTTGTATCGCTTGTTGTAGGTCGACTGGGCGTTGAGCCCCCAGGACCCCTTTGTGTAAATTTCGCCGGTGAGGGCAAGGTCGATATTGTCGTTGATGGCGAAATAGTATCCGCCGTTGCTGAGGTAGAACCCGCGGTTGTAGTCATCGCCAAATGTCGGGACGATGATGCCCGAGGCATAGCTCTCGCTGAAAGGGAAGTAGCCGAATGGTACGGCAAGAGGTAGCGGCAATCCGGCAAGTACCATGTAGGCCGGGCCGGTGATCACATTTTTGCCTACATTCATCTTTGAGCGGGTGAGCTGCAGGTAGAAGTGCGGGTGGTCGTGGTTGTCGCAGGTAGAGTATTTACCATCTTCAAAGTAGAAGGAGTTGTCGATATTTTTCTTTGCTCGGCCACCGGTGATGTAACCCTCTCCCTGTTGGGTCACTACATTGGTGATATAACCCTTCTTGCTCTTGAAGTTATAGCTCATTGTCTCGCTCTCGTAGGGGGTGCCGTTCTCCTCAAATATCGGTGTGCCTACCACCTGCCCTGTGGAGTCGGGGCGCCCCATGGCGTAGACATCGTTGGTGTTGAGGTCCATTTTCACCTCGGCGGCATCGAGCTTGAGATCGCCGTAAGTTACTTGCGCATCGCCATATAGCCACACAAGGTTGCGACCATACATCACAACCGAGTCGGCCGACTCAAAATTTACCACTGCATCGAGGTCGACTTTCTCGCGTATGAATCGGGATCCGCGGAGACTGCGTCGGTAGTCGGCGAGCGATGGAATGGAGTCGGCGCGGTTTTTTAAGGAGTCGGCCTGCAGGGAGTCGGGGTGAAGATGTGATGAGAGCTTGTTGAACTCAGGATGGCTGATTCTCAGGGTATCGGCAAGTGATGCGGTCGCGTTGTGGTTATCGGCAATCGCAGTAAAGGTGGCTCCAAGAAGTATACATAGTGGGAGTAAAACCCTATATATCAAGCTCATTAGAATCAGTTTGGTAGCTCTTTTGTCGTCATCGCCGCTAAGAAAGATTGCGGGCGGTGATGCAACTGTTGTGCAAAGATAATGAATTGCGTCAAGTCACCAAAGGAAAAAGCGTCTATAAGGCATTTTCTTTCATAGTTGTTAACATTTCTTGTGAGACTGGCTTATAGTCTTCTGACCGGCATTCAGTCTTCTGACCGGCTCTTGGATTCATTGCCGGTGTGATGGTTGTCTACGGGGTTGCCGCGGAAGGTGTCGGCGATGTATACCGGACGGTTTTTGGTCTCCCGGAATATGCGGCCTATGTACTCACCGATTATTCCTATGCTTATGAGCTGGCATCCACCGAGAAACAGGATTGTGCAGATGAGGGTGGGGAATCCGCCTACAGGGTCGCCGTAGAGCAATGTCTTGATAAGGATGTAAATCATGTATGCGAGGGCTCCGAAGGCAGCGATGAAGCCCATTACCGATGCTGCACGAAGGGGAGCGGTGGTGAAGCCGGTGATTCCATCGATGGCAAGATTGAAGAGCCTGAAGAAGCTGAAAGTCGACTTGCCGGCGAGGCGGTCGTTGACTTCAAATTCCACCTCTTTTTTCTTATATCCTATCCAGCAGTATAGTCCCTTGGTGTAACGGCCGGTCTCGCGAAGAGACCTCAGTGATTCGACACACCGGCGGTCAAGGAGTCTGAAATCCCCTACATCAGGCAGAACATCAAAGCGGGTCGACCGCTTCAAAAGTGAGTAGTACACGCGGGTAAAAGCCCGCTTGAGGAGTGACTCGCCATGGCGGTTGGAGCGCCGTCCATAGACGTCGTTCCAACCTTCTTCCCACCAGTATATCATCTCGGGGATGGTCTTTACAGGGTGTTGGAGGTCGGCATCCATTATCACGACGGCATCGCCGGTGGCATAATCGAGACCGGCGAGCATGGCTGCTTCTTTCCCGAAGTTACGGGAGAGGTTGAGGTCGACAAAACGCGCATCATCGATACACATCCGGCGCATTATGTTCTCGCTATCATCGTGAGATCCATCATTGACCATCAGTACCTCCCAGGAGTAGCGTTTGGGGGTGAGGGCGTTGTCAATCAGCGGCAGTAGAGCCTCACGCAAGGCCTGCAGGTTATCGGCCTCATTGTAGACGGGTATGAGCAGTGTAATTTTTTTCATTTGTCAGGAGGTAGTTTTATAACGGGTGCCAATGGTCGCCCGGATCAATCGAGATCGGTTCAGCGATATATAGTGTTTTTCCCAAGCCGTGTGTTGCATTGGTTATGATCATCTGTGAACCCGACAGGGATGCTGTCATGATTGTATCACCTGCGAAGTCGGTGAGAAGGGTTATGTCCGGTGGTAGGTTGTCGAGTTCTATTGCACGGGAATTTACCGGTATGAATGGTTTGCTGTCATGACTGTAGGCAGCGACTATGACATCTCTTAGAAAGAGATCATCGGCATCGGGGACCCCTTTCACACGGTCGAGAGCCAGTGGTGGAACCTCTTTACGCCCGGTGTAGTCAAACGGGAAAATGCCGTTCTTGCTATTTTTGTATTCCTCTATTGCCATGTAATACTCATCGCCCATTTTTTTCTGCCATGGTATGGCCACGGTGTAATGGGCTGCTATCAGTACCACGGAAATTGAAATCACCGTCACAGCGGTAGCGCGATGAATGGGAAATCGCTTTGGAATCATATATATAATGGCAACGATGGATAGCGACTCGGCTTGCCAGCCGGTGCGTCCCGGTATGGTGCTGTACAGGGCAATTGTTGCCGAGACAAAAGCGGCAACTGTGCACATAAGCCAGGGCGAAGATGTGAGTGTAAGCAGTTTTTTGCGTCCTTGCACCGTGGCAGTGAAAGCTATCGTGATTATGAGAAGCAGGGTGGTAACCGGGAGAGTGGTGATGACAAGCTCTGAGATGTTGCCATCGGTGGCAGCGGTGGCGGTGCGGTGCAGGAATGCAGGGGTCGCGATGGTGACAAGGGTGCCTGCAAAGAGCGCCAGTATAAGAATCTTTTGCGTTTTTGACAGCTTGACTCCTCGATATCTTGCGACAATCACGGCCACGGTAGCTGCGGCCGACATCGACACTCCAAGAGCTTCATGGCAACACCCTGAAAGAATGCCTAAAGCGATGCAACTCACGAGACGCCAGCCACGCGCATTGACCGTGGAGTGGAATGTGGTGATGAACAGTAGATCGAATGCTGTAGCCCACAAGTAGTTGAATTGGCAGACACGAAGCCACATGTAGTCCCACCATGGCATTGTGTATAGCGTGACAGCGAGCAAGAGGCAGGCCGCTGTCGCTGTCCCCTTCGCGCCTAAGCGGGCACATCGGCACATTCCCCAGAAGTAAAGACCTGTCATGCAACCCATCACGATGGATGCGAAAATGTGAGGCAAGAGGTTTATCGTGGCGGGTCCGAGGGCATCAAGCACGCGACCATTTATAGAAAAATATTGGCAGGCAAGGAATGAGAGAGTTGATTTTCCGGGATGCCGGTATTCATCGAGGCCGAGGTAGTTCCATTTTCCAAGGTCATCACCCATAGCCGGTGTGAAGAAGTCAAGACAACCTTGCCCGATAGCAATCAGAGCAATCAGCAATGCCACCGGCAGAGCTAACGGATAGCCGGAGCCCGGGAGGCGGGAGTATTTTCTTGCTGTCGGTTTCATTAGGGAGTGAAGGGATATGGTGGAAGGTCTTCGAGAAAGCGATGCCGGCCTGTAGCGGCATCAATCTCGCAACAGTAGGTTGTCATGCCGTTGGAGAGAGTGAGATATGGTGCCTTGGCAACGATGTTATAGCGGAGAATCTGCTCTAAGACAGCTTGGTTGATGGGAATGTGTGGGGCTTTGTATTCGACAATCATCCATGGTGCTCCCGAGGTGGTGTATATCACTGTGTCACATCGGCGGCTCGTGTTGTTAAGCCTCAGTGCTATCTCGTTGCCAATAAGTCCGGCTGGATACCCTTTGGCAGCGATCAGAAAGAACACAAAGTTCTGTCTCACCCATTCCTCGGGAGTGAGAGCGACCCAGCGACGTCTCAGCGGGTCAAAGACGCAGGTCATGCCATCGCGTTCCTCCACCCTTAATGGAGCTTTTGGAAGATTGAGTTCAGTCATCGAGTATAGAGTGTGTCAGATAAAAAATTTTACAACAAGGAGGGCGTTTAATTGCTTCAATAGCACTCTAAGCCTACAAAGTTAATAAAAAAATCATCATAAGAATCTTAAATACTCATGCTCGGGAAACCAAATAAATTTGCTTTCCGCTCGACTTATTCGTATTTTTGACCTGCGGCCTTAAATACTCTCGCTCGGGAAAACAAATAAATTTGCTTTCCGCTCGACTTAATCGTATTTTTGCATTATGGCAACAGATACACTGAGTTTCGCGACACTGAAAAGCCAGTTTGCTAAGAAGACTGCTCTGGCTCCTGTTTACCTTCTTCATGGCGAGGAGGGTTTCTTTATTGACCATCTCCTTAAACTCGCTGAGCAGATGGTGCCTGAACAGGATCGCGATTTTAATCTATATATGATGTATGCCCCTCAGGTCGAGGGTGATACCGTAATTGATGCTTGTCGCCGCTATCCTATGATGGCCGATCGCCAGGTGGTAATCCTCAAAGAGGCTCAGGAGGTCTCAGCTACCTATTTCAAGGGGTTGGCCGAATATGTTAAATCGCCCACTCCCTCGACTATCCTCATCATCGGGTCGCGTGGCGCGAAAGTGAAGAGCACCGAGCTTGTCAATGCTATCAAGAAATCGGGTGGGGTGGTGTTTGAGTCCAAGAAGCTTTCCGACTCTCAGGTAGCAGGCGCCATAACCGATTTTGTCAAGGCACGCTCGCTGTCGATAGAATCCAAAGCTCTCGAGATGCTACGCGATTTTGTGGGGAGTGATCTTTCACGTCTCTACAATGAGGTTGAAAAACTCACAGTCACGCTTGGAGCCGGGGCAATGGTCACTCCCGAGGCAATAGAGCGTAATATCGGTATAAGCAAGGATTATAATAATTTTGAACTGGTGGCAGCTATTGCCAACCGCAACAACGGTAAGGCGATGGCCATTATCGACCATTTTAAGCACGACCCAAAGAAAAATCCGTATCCGGTGATTCTCTCGGTTTTATACAATTTTTTTTCCAATCTGTTGATAGCGCAATATACTCCCGACAAAAGCGAGCGATCCCTTTTGGGGGCTTTGGGGTTGAAATGGTCGGTTCAACTCAAGGATGTCAATGCCGGGCTACGCAACTATCACCCTGCACAAGTGGTGCAGATTCTCTCGGCTTTGCGCCAATATGATGCCCAAAGTAAAGGTAACGGTAGCCGTATGGATGCATATGACCTCCTTGGCGATCTTATTTACCACATCTTGACGGCAACAGGCCGCAACCTTTGAAAAGGTCATGGTTAAGGAGTCTTTCTAATGCTCTTACTATTTGCTTCTAGGCGCTCGGGTGTGAGAATTGTATGCAGGGTCTCATACTTGATGGCGTTGAGCTGTAGGGGCGTAAGCCGCCGGGCCTTGCTGAGTTCAGGTCGAGGTATGGATAGAGGTCTGTTCTTTTTTTTCATTGTTGGTCGGGGTCGGGAGTGTGTTTATTAGAGAATGTAATCAATGACATGACGGCATTGGTGGCGAGCATTACTGCAAGGTAGCAGAATCCCAATACTATCACAGTGAAACTTGGTGGCCATGCCATGGCAATCCAGCCTCCTCCCAGGTAGCAGAAGAAGAGCAACCACAGGAGCGACTGCACGCTCACACATAGTGTGCACCATTTATGTGCACGGAATTTCTGGTACCATATGCTCCAGAAGGTGAATGGCAGGCAGCAGAGATTGCATAGAGCGAGCCATGGAAGTGTCGCGGGGAAGAGCAGCATGGCTATGAGGCTTACCGAGAAGTAGGCAAATCCTACCTCGCTCCACCCGAAGATACCGAAGAACTTTGATGCCTTCATCTCCAGAACGCTGTCACATCCTCCCGCTTGCAGTACTCCACACACCCTGTCGGCTACCTTGTTGTTGATGTTCATCGATTTCTGGACAAGGAGATAGGTGAAATAGAGTCCGGCGATATCGAGAGCGGTGATAAGCGCAGTAGAGATATGGGTGAATATACCCCCTCTGATGCCTGAGTATAGCAGGAGAAAAAGTACCGAGAATAGTAGAATCCACTTTTTGGCGCGCATGAAGAAACCGATGCGTGCATGGGTGGTATATTGTGGCTCGATGGAATCGGGTGTAGGGAATGAGAGTAGGACATTGCCGTCCCATGCCTTGAAAAACTCCTCGCGCGGTATACTCTCAGCAACGCCTTGGCTCGTATAGCCTATCTTATCATTGTCCACAGCAGTGACCACCACACATCCGGGCAAGGTGTGGGCGAGAAATGGAGGTGTGAGCTTGTCGATCTCACTCTTGTCGGTGAGCAGATACCCTTCAGATTTCACACCATATTCCTCGAGAAGTTTGGAAATGCCGAAGAGGGTCTTGAAAGGCATGTCGCGAAACCGTCGGGCGGTATAGTCATCTGTGAATGGTACGTCGAGAGCTCTCAAGTAGTCGCAAATCAGAGGCATAGTGGTTGATCTGTTTACATTCTGTTTTACATGAAACTCTGAATCTTGGAGAGCAGAACCTGGGCGTCAAGCTCGCCACTCTCTCTCCACACGGCTTTACCGTCGCGGTAAATTATAAAAGTGGGGGTTGAGGTGATTTTTTCAATTTCCGAGAGCTCACTGTTCTTGTCAACATCGAGTTGGTAGATATCCACCTGCCCGCTCAGCATCTCTTTAATCTGCTCAATCACAGGCATCATGCGCATGCAGTGAGGGCACCATGTGGCATAAAATTCAACGAGTACAACCGGGGTTGATTTGATAGCGTCAAGATATTCCATAGTAGTATGATTAAGTTCAAAAGAGTAAAATATAAACAACCGTTGTGGAAGAGTAGTTCAATTTGTATCTTTGCGCTAAACAGATACCTATATAAACCAATCATGAAAAATTATAATATCGCTTGCGCCTGTATGTCGCTTCTGATGGTGGCTCTCCCCCTGAGCTGTTTTTCCAGAAAACTTGAACTGCATTACGACCGTCAGGCACATTTTTTTGAAGAGGCTCTCGTAATCGGCAACGGAAAATTGGGGGCGACACTTTATGGCGGAACTTCTAAAGACCGTATCTCTCTAAACGATATTACATTATGGACCGGAGAACCGGTTGTGGCCGATACTGCCTGTCACGCCGGGGATTTGCTGCGTGTGAGAGATGCCCTTGACCGGGAGGATTATAAGAGCGCCGACAAGTTGAACCGCAAGCTCCAAGGGAGGTACAGTGAGAACTACCAGCCACTCGGGAATCTTTATATCACATATAATGACAGTACAGATGTGGAAAACTACCGCAGGTCGCTCGATATTTCCCGCGCTGTCTCGAAGGTAGAGTACACCTGTGCGGGTGGCAAATTGACAAGAGAATATTTTGCCTCATCGCCCGACTCGGTGATTGTTCTCAACATCAAGTCAGATAATAAACTCGATTTCGTCATGTCGTTCAACTCTCTGTTGCCCCACAAGGTGTCGGTATCAGGAGGAAGGTTGATGGCCGAAGGGTATGCGGCATACCATTCTTACCCCAATTACTATGATGGCTTGCCCGACAAAGAGAAACATCTGTACGACCCCGACCGGGGTATACATTTCAGCGCTGTAGTGAGTGTCAATGCTCCCGGGTCGCAGATAAATCAAGAAGGGAATGCTCTCGAGGTGAAAGGTGGAAAAGAAGCCACAGTACTTATTTCATGCGAGACCTCTTTCAATGGATTTGACAGGGACCCCGTCAAGGAGGGAAAAGATTATCGAGGCATAGCCAAGCGCAATATCGACAGAGCCGAGCAGCAGGATCTACAGGAACTGAAAAGCCGCCATATCGCTGATTACCGGAGATTCTTTGACCGTGTGTCGCTCGATTTGGGAGAAACGGATTCTACGGTCAGCAGTCTGCCTACCGACATCCAGCTACGCAACTTTACAGCCAAGGGGCACAATAACCCTGAGCTTGAGGCTCTCTATTTTCAGTTTGGTCGTTACCTGCTCATCTCCTCATCGCGTACCCCCGGGGTGCCGGCCAATCTTCAAGGCCTATGGAACGAAAAGCTCCTGCCGCCATGGAGCAGCAACTATACTACCAATATCAATGCACAGGAGAACTACTGGCTCGCCGAGAATACCAACCTCTCGGAGCTACATATGCCATTCCTCGATTTCATAGGTAATCTCGCTGTCAATGGAAAGGATTCGGCACGAGACTTCTATGGTGTTGACAACGGTGGGTGGTGCCTGGGTCACAATTCCGACATATGGGCGCTGACAAATCCTGTAGGGTTGCAGGGAGGTGACCCTGTATGGGCATCCTGGACGATGGGTGGAGCCTGGATTGCATCGCACATTATGGAGCACTATGCTTTCACCGGCGACACGCTATTTCTCGACCGTAACTTTGACCTGTTGAAGGGCGCGGCAGATTTCTGTCTCGACTGGCTCATAGAGAAAGATGGATATCTGATGACAGCCCCCGGAACTTCTCCCGAGAATAAATTTCTTCTCCCCGATGGCACCGAGGTCGCTACCTCCTATGGTGTGACTTCCGACCTTGCCATGACGCGCCAATGTCTTGAAGATGCTGTAGCCGCAGCTGTGATTCTTCAGCGCGATTCTATATTTGTAGCCCGCGCCACTGAGGCTCTCAACCGCTTGGCTCCCTATAAGGTAGGTTCCAATGGCGGATTGCAGGAATGGTATCTCGACCATCAGGAGCAGGATCCCCACCACCGTCATCAGTCACATCTATACGGGCTCTTCCCGGGCCATCACATCACGCTTGACTCCACTCCCGAGCTTGCCCGGGCATGTAGCCGCACTCTGGAACTCCGCGGGCCCCGTTCCACCGGGTGGAGCACCGGTTGGCGTGTAAACCTCTATGCAAGGTTGCGTGACAGCGAGAAAGCCTATAACACCTACCGCACCCTGCTCAAGTATATAAGCCCCGATAAATACAAAGGCCCCGATGCGGTAAAAGGTGGTGGAACATATCCCAATCTTCTCGATGCCCACTCTCCGTTTCAGATCGATGGAAACTTTGGTGGGGCAGCCGGTGTAGCAGAGATGTTGCTACAGTCTGATGAAGGTAACATAAGAGTTCTCCCGGCTTTGCCCGAGGCATGGCACACGGGCAAAGTCAAAGGGCTTCGGGCCCGCGGGGGTTATGAAGTCGATATTGAATGGGATAAAGGAAAGGCTGCGACCGTCAGGATCACAGCCTCAAAAAAAGGTTCAGTAAAATTGCATGCTCCCGGAGAAGCTCCCTTGGAACTTGACTTCCCCGCGCCCGGCTCTCAATCCATTTCGTTTTAGGTCATAGGTGCCTGTCAGGCCGGGATGGAGCACTGTGGCATGGTGTCACTCGGCATCAAAACCGGCGCTTCTTACAGCGGCGATGAGAGCTGCGGGGTCATGTTCACCCTCGATAGTGGCTTTGCCTGCCGAGAGGCTCACTTCTACTTCTTTCACACCGGGAACTGAGGCGATAGCTTTTGTTACTGCGGCCTGGCAGTGGGGACAGTTCATCCCTTTGATAATGTATTCCTTTGTCATGGTTGTTGAGGTTATTCTGTTTTTATGAGTATGGCGTTTTATGAATGTGTACAGTAATAAAGAGACGAGTATGGCCGAGCATATTGTGGGGAAAAGTTCAAGGCTGTGTGAGTGACTGCAAGCCGCGATGCTTCCCTCCACGCTGAACCATGAGGCCGGCATCAGATAGTCGATTGCGAGGCCAAAGAGTATCGACCCGATGATAATCGAGGCAAGGTAAATGATGGCCGACCGCCGTCCAAGCTCGCGCGAGATGAGTGTAAAGGAAGCAAAGTTGGCTGCCGGACCCGCCATCAGCAGTACCAGTGCGGTACCGGGAGAGAGTCCCTTGATCATCAGCGACAAGGCAATAGGAATAGAGCCGGTGGCACAGACATACATAGGTATAGCCACTATCAGGACCGCTATCATTGAGAGCAACGGGTTGTCGCCGAGGAATGAAAAGAAGTCGGCCGGGACGTAGACGGTGATAAGAGCCGCGATGATGAGCCCGACCACGAGCCACCCTCCTATGCTCTCCACCAGGTCGATGAAGCCGTATCGGAGTGAGTCGGCAAGCTTCTGAATGAAGCTGCGGTGCGGGGTCACCTCTTCCACTGTGGCGCAACAAGAATCGGTGCAAAGTGTGTTGCCTGCCTGATGTTTGTGGCTGTCGTCGGGTGTCTTCTTGCTTTCGGAGCGCCCTACTGCTATACCGCCGAATATCGAGGTTACGAAGGCTGCTATGGGTCTTATTACGGCAAATGCGGGGCCGAGCAGCGACCAGGTTGCGGCGATGCTGTCGACTCCGGTCTGTGGGGTTGAAATCAGGAACGAGGTAGTGGCAGCACCTGAGGCTCCGTTGCGTTTCATCCCTATTGCAGTGGGTAGCACACCACAGGAGCAGAGCGGGAGTGGAATACCTATGAGCGAGGATTTGACCACAGGGCGCCATCCGTGGCCCGAGAGATGCCGCGCAAAAAGCCTTTGCGGGATGAAGGCGTGCATCAATCCGGCTATAAGAAATCCCAACAAGATGTAGGGCGACATCTCGTTAAGCATGAAGAGGAGTGAATCGATTAATTCCATAACAGTGTATATTTTCAACGGCAAAGGTAACAATATAATTGTGCAACAAGGTTGCAAAAATGGCGGGACCAGGGGACCCGCCATTTTATAGGGATTGTAAGAGCTGTTAAATCAACAGATACTCTATGAGATTGTGTTGACTATTTCTTGAAGGGGGTGGGGGATACGTAGATCCTGAAGTCCTTGATGGAGTTGGGTGCATCGGATTCCATGCGAGGAAGGTATTGGATAGCTGTCACTGTGTGCTCAGCTCCGAGGTCTATCACAAGAGCGTGGGGGAAGGGTGTGCCCTTCTCGGTGCGCCAATAGGTAGATTCCTGGAGGTCGAAGACTTTGTCGCCCGAGCGGTTCTGCTTGGCGACATCCTCGCTGTCGGCATAGTCTACGGTCCAAGGCTCGCGGGAAAGACGTTCGCCGTTCTCATTCAGGAAATAAAGTTCGGCAATAGCGGCGCGGTCACCGCCATCATGGGCGTTGAGAGCCTCGATTGCCACATAGCGGCCCTTGGTCGGGGTGTCGAGGGCTATCTCTTGCCATCCATTGCCGGCGGCAAACTGTTTGGCAACTACAGGTTTCTCTCCCGAGAGATCGAGATTTTCCCCATCTTTGCGATGGATGAGTGGTTTGGCAACAAGAAGTTGGTCGAGAAGTGGCTCCTTAAGGCCTTCGACAGTGATATCGCGAGGACCGGTGATATCAAATACAATGACCTCATTCTCACCTTTTTTGAGCCAGCAGCCGGGCATGTAGAGTGTCTGCTGCGGGCCTATTTCCCAGATACGTCCCATAGGGTGACCGTTGACATATACCAGACCTTTGCCCCATGTCTCGAAGTTGAGGAATGTGTCGGCAGGACGCTTGAGGTTGAAAGTGCCGCGGTACACACCTCTGACACCACGGTTGATGCTGTCGGGGCGATTGTCTATAGGCTTGAACCTTAATGAGGTATAGAAGTCGTAGGTGTCAGGGAGGCAGTATACATTCCATCCTTTAATGTCGCATACAAACGGGCGGCCATCACGGTCGAGAGTTATGGTCACCTGGTCGGTTATACCTTTGAAGTCCTTGATAGCGCGGCCAAAGTTGATGCGTCCCATAGCCTCTACGAGGATATCGAGGGTGTCGCCTTTTGCGACTGGTGGGAGCTGAAGCTGGCGTTCACCGTTGCGGCGGTCGAGTTTGCCGATATACTTGCCGTTGATGAATATCTGGGCATAGTCGTGAGCTTCCTTCACAGTGAGGAGTGAAGGCTCGTTGATTGCAGGAAGGATGGTGCGGTAAAGAAGAGATCCGAAGCCTTGGTTAAATTCCTCCATAGTCTTGATGTCGGAGGTAAATGTTGGCTCGGGGAGGTTTTCAAAGAGTGGAGCAACCTCTGTGAGGCTGAATTTCCGGACAGTGGAAGCCTTTGGCGAGGCCGGCACCGGTGCCATTTTCTTCCCGTCCATATATTTTGCGAGGGTCTTGCGCAGCTCCCAGTATTTGGGGGTGTACTGTCCCGATCTCGCTGATGGGGGCGTCATAGTCGTAGGAGGTCACGTCGGGTGCGAATCCGGGCGAGTTGGCGCCGGCCCAGTGGCCCCAGTTGGTGCCGCCGTGGGTCATGTAGAGGCTGAACGAGATCCCTTTTGAGAGCATCTCGTCGATGCCGGCGATCATGTCGTCGGCCGGACGCGTCTCATGGTTGCCGCCCCATTTGTCAAACCATCCGCTCCAGAACTCCGAGCACATCAGCGGGCTGTTGGGGCGTGCTTCCTTAAGCTCTGGCAAACTGCTGGTCGATATTGGCTCCGGTGCCGAAGTTCATGGTCCAGATAAGGTCATCGAGGCCATTGAGCTTGTAGTTGCTCGACCAGTCGCACTGGAAAAGAGTGACCTCCGGGTAGTTCTCGCGCACCATGTCGCGAATGTTGGATACATACTCCTTGTTTTCGCCATACGAACCATACTCGTTCTCGACCTGGATCATGATTATAGGGCCTCCATTGTCAATGGTGAGGTCTCTTACCTGGTCGGCCACGGCATCTTCAAATATTTTCACGCGCTCGAGGAAATAGGGATCGTTCTCGCGCAGGCGGATATCCTTCTTCTTGAGGAGCCACCAGGGGAGGCCGCCCATCTCCCATTCGGCGCAGACGTATGGACCCGGGCGCAGGATGACATACATGCCGTTTTTGGCGCAGAGGCGTATGAACTCGGCAAGGTCATTCTGGCCTTCAAAGTTGAACACTCCGGGTTCCGATTCATGGGCATTCCAGAATACATATAGGCACACAGTGTTCATACCCAAAGCTTTGCACATCTTGATGCGTTGCTCCCAATATGGGCGTGGAATGCGGGGATAGTGAAGTTCGGCAGCTTTCACCACAAAAGGCTCATCGTTGAGCAGGAAGGTGCCATCGCCGGCCTTGAAGGTTCCTGGTAACGACTTCTCGGCAGCAAAGGCCGGTGATGCCGCTCCCATGGCGAGCATGGCTCCTAAGGCTAATTTTAACAATCTGTTCATGAGGATAATGTGATAATTTGGTATTAGTTGGTATTTTTAAGAGGATGTCAAGTATTTGGGACCGCTCGTTCTCTCTACTTCAGTATCGAGACGCGGGCACGTGTATTTTTTATTTTGTGGGGAGCCACAGCGGCGGCTGCATCTTTGGCTTTCAGGGCCGGTACCGCTACAAGGGCGTTGTGGTCATTGAGCACGATTTTCCCTATCTCACCGGCTGTGAGGCCACCTTTCTGTGCTAAGTATCCAACGATATCACCGCGAGAGATTTTCTCTTTGCGCCCCACGTTGAAATATAGTGTGGCGGTGTCGCTGTGGATAGGGTTGGCTGCACGTTTTGTCGGGAAATACCGTCGGTCGAAGGTGATGAAGTCGGGAATGTTGTCGGCTTCTGATGTTATGACATATACGATTCCCGTGGCTTGCTGTCGAGCGGTACGGCCATTGCGGTGGGTCCAGCTCTGCTCTGATGGGGCTATGTGGTAGTGGATCACCGCTCCCACGTTGTCGATATCGAGTCCTCGTGAAGCCAGGTCGGTCGACACCAATACCGGGGTGGTTCCATTGTCGAAGAGAGCGATAGCTTGTTCACGCTCGTTCTGTTGCAAGGCTCCGTGATAGAGCCCGGCAGGGAATCCGGCTTTGATCAGCGCGTTATACACTCGCTCGGCACTCTCGCGGTGGTTGACAAAGATTATGACCCGGGTGTTTTCTATTGATTCGAGCAGGGCGATGAGAGTATCGAGTTTGTCTCTGGAGCTGCTTTCGACCCCGACAACAGGGCGCTTTGACACTGATTCTCCGGTGGCTGGCATGGTGAAGTCAAGAGTCTCCACGCTCCCCACTTTCATGAAGTCGGGAATGGTGGCGAGCGGTGTCGCGCTCGTGAGCACATAGTTCTTGACCGAGGTGAACCTGCGCGCTATACGGCGCATCTCATCGGCAAACCCTAACTCGAGTGACTTGTCATATTCATCGATGACGAGAGTCGAGACGGTCGATAGATCGATCTGGCGACGTTGCAGATGGTCGAGCAACCTGCCGGGGGTTGCCACTATTATCTCAGGAACAACTGACAGTGTATTCACCTCATCGGTCATAGAGTGTCCACCATATAGAGCTGAGCATTTCAAGCCCACGGCGATGTTTTTCACCACCTTGACAATCTGCAGGACGAGTTCGCGAGAAGGGGCCAGTACCACGGCCTGTAGAGTTCCGGGACGTTTCTCAACACGCTGCATCATGTAGAGCGAGAACGCTATTGTCTTCCCCGACCCTGTGGGGGCCAGCAATACTAAATCGCGTGCAGTAGATTGAGACATAGCTACCTGCATGGGATTGAGTGTCTCAATCCCTTCACGACTTTTTATGTTTGATATTATCTGTTGTAGTTTCATCGTGTCAAAAAAAATTGTTCCTGATGGGAACGTAAGCCTCACTCAAGAGACCGCTACCGACACGTCATGAGGAATGGTGTCTTTTTAGCGTCAGCTCAAAGTTACAAAATAAAAACCGAAAAGAGTTGAATAGTTCAACCCTTTTCGGCCAGTTGACAAAATTTATCAAATCGAGAGTTACAACTGCTTGTTCCCCTCTCAATCTACGCATAATATTTTTTGTATACCTTGGAGGTGAGGCAGGCTCTTAATTCCGGTAGTTCTTGTTGAAATCTTCTATCGAGGTGCGGTTCTTAGAAAATTCTTCAATATATTTTTTGTAGGCCTCACGCTCTTCCTCGATTTGAGCTGCGACATCAACTTCAATACCTTGATCCTCTAACTCTTGGATACCTTTGTTGGCCGATTTAATATTTTCGACAATAAAGTCATAGTATCTCATCGGGATGTTATTCTTTACAAAATAATTTTTGTCGACAGTGAGTTCAAAACGGTTGTCTTTGACCACGGTCTTAAAAATACCTATTTCTTCAATTTTTCTCTTGAGAGCCAACTGTGCCGGAGTAGCTACGGAGTCGGGAATCAGAGTCACAAGCTGTTCAGTATCGATATCATCGTTGACAACTTCACCAGCCTTTTCACTACCCTGACAACTCATGAGGCAGCAAGGCAACACAAACAACAGAGCTATTAATACCCCGCCATAAAACTTAGCACGTAATTTTTCCATAATATATTATTTTAGAGAGTGATATAGACTGATTTGCCAAATGTAAAAAAACTATCGGACAACCAAATATTCAACAAAAATTTTTCAACAATAAGGAGATGGTAAAGTTGATGTTTACATTTCTTATGTGGCAGAATCTAAAAATAAAACCACCGTTTTGTTATTGTCGAGCTTGAAAGGCCTGGCGATAACGGGAACGGTGGTTTTATCCTGTATATGTGATTGTATCAGCGGCGATGGCCGGGAGGGGGGCCGCCGGGGCCACCTCCGGGAGGTCCCCAACGGCGGGCGTTACGGTCGGTGGGCTCGTTGCCTTTTCCAAATGTGTTGAACTTGTAGGTGAAGGTCAACATGAAGTAGCGGGTCAAGGTGTTGTACTCGGTATCGTCAATATAGTTGGCAGTGACGTTACGCTGTACCTGCTGTTGCTGGTGCAGGAGGTCGTAGACTTTGAGCTGCAGTGTGGCCTGTTTGTTGCGCAGGAACTCGTAGCTTATCGAGGCATTCCACATCCAGGTGTTGGTGTCATATCCGTTGGTATAGCCTTTGGTGCCGTTGAAGTTGAGCTCGGAGTTGAGGATAAGGCCTATGGGAGTGTAGTAGTAGGCGTTGAACCCTACGCCATAGTTGTGGGTGAGGAGATTGCCCATGTTGCCGGTCTTCAAGGTGTTGAATGTCTTTTGCAATCGGTAGTTGGGGCGCAACTCGAGCGATACATTGTCAGGGCGCCAGGCAAATGTGAACATCTCGGCGAGCATGATGGCGCGGCTGGTGTTTTTCAGTCCCTGGTTGAAGCCCACGCTCTGGTTGTAATTGACAAAGAGGTGGTTGTTGAAGGTGAAAGCCTTGTTGCGCAATGGTGTCGAGAACATGCTCATAACGCGCGCGCTCCACACCCCATCGACATTCTCGTAGGTGGTGAACTGCCCGCCGTTGTCGCTGTTGTAGGTGGTTTTCGACACGATGCTGTTCTGCGCTATGTTGATGAAAGCCATTGCCATGATTGACTGCTGGCGCTCCTGGTTGAAGTTCTGGTAGCGCAGCTGGATGTTATGAGTGAAAGTGGGGAGAAGGTTGGGGTTACCTTGCACCACGCGCAGAGGGTCGCTCTCATCGGCTACAGGCTGCAACTGTGTCATCGAGGGTTGCGATGAGCGGCCACGATAGTGGGCATTGAACGATGCTGTCTTGCTTATCTTGTAGCGGAAGCGCATATAGGGAGCATAGTTCCACACCCAGCGCTCGGGTATGTTCTTGTCATCGTTGATGAGGTTGATGCTCTTTGACATCGAGGGGACAGCCGAGACGCCGCCTTCAAAGTTGATGTCGCGTGTTACCTTTTTATAGCCTACGCGTATATCCTGGGAGAAGAAATCGTTGCGGAAGCGGTTGCTGAGCGATGGGTCGAGTTCAGCGTTGGCATAGTCGACGCCAAACATCGGGATATCATAGCTTGTGCCGTTTATATCATAGTAACGGAAGGCAATCGCTTTTGCCGGGTCGATAGACCCGTCCTCGCCCATGTAGTCGACAGGGCGGTTGTAGACAAGCTTGTCGGCATTGTTCCATCGGTAATTGGCACTATAGGCCACGGTGAAGAAGTTGCCGTTGGCCACGTTGCCTATAGGTTCGGTCCATGAGAGGCGTCCCGAGACGTTGTTGCTCCAGGTGTGGTTGTTGGTGAAGCGGTCGTATATCTCATCGGGATCCTCGGTTGAGTCGCCATATTTTTCAAACATCTCATCGGCCTCGGAGAGGGAGCGTATCATTCTGGCGGTCTCACTCTCGGTGGTCACGTTGTAGGAATAGCTATTGGAGCGCTCCCTGACGTTGGACATCCTGTAGTTGCCGAAGACCGAGAACGATCTTCCGCGGTGGCTCTTGAAATTGTGGTTGTAGATTATGCGGGCTCCAGCCTCATAGCTTTTGCCATGGGAGTCGCCGAGGTTAAGACTTGTGGTGGTGTTGTTGTTGGGACGGGTAATGGAGAACTCATCGCTCTCAGAGTCATTGATGTTGATCGACATATTGGGCCTTATATCCAGGGTGTTGAACGAGTCGGGTTTCCATTGGATGCGGAAATCGGCGCGCACATTGTGTCCTTTGTCGGTCGAGAATGACCGGGAGTTGGTGAAGTAGTTCATGTCAGAGAGGAGATACTCGCGGTTCTGGCGTTTGCGGGTATCGCGGTCGGTGTGAGAGTACATCACGTCGCCACCGATTCGTAGAATCTCCTCTTTGCCCACATTGAAGTTTACTCCAAACGACTGGGAGTTGTTGATGCCTCGGTCGCCGCCGAAACGGCGGAAACGGTTGCCGTTGCCGTCGGTGAAGCCCAGCTCGTTGGTGTTGTTGGCGCTACCGATGAAGGTTATCTGGTTGCCGTTCCAGAAGCGGTTGATGTTGAAGGTGCCCTGGTAGCGGTCGTCGGTGCCGTAGCCGGCTTCCACCGTGCCGAACCATCCGTTCTTCATCTGTGTCTTGACGCTGAGGTTGATGACGGTTTCTTCCTCGCCGTCGTCGACGCCGGTCATGCGGGCGAGGTCGCTCTTGCGGTCCACCACCTGGAGCTTCTCGACCATGTTGACGGGCAGGTTTTTGGACGCCACCTTGGGGTCGTCGCTGAAAAACTCCTTGCCGTCGATGAGGATTTTTGTCACCTCCTTGCCGTTGGCGGTGATCTTGCCGTCGGAGTCTACCTCCACGCCCGGCAGACGCTTCAGAAGGTCCTCCACCACCGCATTGGGCTGCGTCTTGTAGCTGTCGGCGTTGAACTCTACGGTGTCCTCCATCACCTTTACCGGTGTCTTGATGCCTGTCACGATGGCCTCTTCGAGCATAAGCGAGGAGTCGGAGAGTCTCAATGTGTCGGCATTGACCGATTTGTTGCCCACGGTAATATTGAGAAAGCCTCTGTTGTAGCCTATGAATGTCGATTCAAGAATATATTTTCCGCGGCGCACATTGGAGAACGTGTATTGACCATCGGCATTGGCACTTTTGCCGGCGATGAATGTGCTGTCGGGAGCTGAAAGGAGTCTCAGAGTGGCGCCTGGTAGCGGTTGGCCATAGCTGTCGGCTACCACACCCTTGATGTCGGTGGCTGAGGCCACGGCGGCAAGAAGCGCCGGGAGCATGAGTGTGGCAATCTTTTTTAAGTTGAAACGCATGGGTTTTACAATAGTGTAATTACAATTTTTTGGTGAAAAAACATTGTTAAGACCTTATGGATGGCCAAACGTTTAATCGGCTAAGTAAATTTTAAGTCCTTTTAAAATTTGTTTACATCCTCACCCCTGCACCGGCCCTTCCCAGCGCGATAAGAGCCGGCTTCATACTATTATGAAATCGGCTCTTAATCCTTGGCGCAAGGGCAAGTGCCCTGTCAATATTTTTTAATCTGCTCGTGCAACTTAGTGATGTCGGCAATGCGCTCTTTGAGTTTTCCGTCACGACCTATGATAAAGGTTGTGGGTATGACCGAGACGTTGTAGTTGGTCAACACCTGGTCACCATCGCGTGGCGAGTTGTGGACTGCTGTCCATGGGATGTTCTTGGCAGCTTCACGCCAGAGATACTCGTTCTTGTCGACCGATACCTGATAAATCTCGGCATCCCCGTTGTTGAAAATCTCGGCGAGCACTACGTTGAATGCGGGAGAGCTCTCGGCCTCGTAGGCGGTGAAATTGAGTATCACCGGTTTGCCCTTTCCTACAAGGCTTGTGAGTGACCGCTTGTTCCCTTTGCTGTCGTTAAGCTCAATCTCGGGGAAGCCTATCTCGGTGGCCTCGACAGTAGTGGTGGCCTCGGCGGTTGCGCGGCGCCACATGAGGTACTGCTCTTTCAGTGAGCGAGTGCGTGGGTCGTTGGGTCGTAGGGTGGCAAAACTGTTGACAACGGCGCCTATTATTCTGAGATCCTTTTTGTCGGCAGGATTGAAGATGCGCTTGCCGTTGATTTCTTTGTTGATGATGTAGTAGGCGACGATGCTTCCCATGTTGTCAAACACTATCTCCGATAGATTGGCCTTCAAAATGGAATCTGATGCCGCATTGGTCTGGTTGCGTTTCAGGGCGGCGTTGACATTGTCGTTAAGGCTGTTGAAGAGCTCGGCCTCAGTAGAGCCTGAGAGCTTGTAGGCCGAGGCAAAGTTGGCGGCATTGGCGTTGAGGGTTATGCTCTCTATGCTGTCGATGGGGAAATAGGCGGGTCGCCCATCAAGAGCCACGCGGTATATGTCGGGATAACCGGCGGGAACGGCTTTAAGCGAGTAGTCCCCTTTGTCGGAGAGGCGCACGGAGTCGACCACATTCCAACGTCCATTGTAGGAACGCTCGAGGGTGAGGAGCTGCCCATCGGCACCTGTGATGTTACCGCTCACATTCCAATGAGTCTCTTGGCTGCAAGATGCTAAGAGAGTGGCCGATGCCGCGATGAGGAGATGAGATATCTTCATAGTGGTGATAGGGTGTTTAGGGAGTGGTGATATTATTTGAAGCAGGCCTTGATTTTCTCGGCTATGGCCTGCATCTCCTCGGCAGGGAGAGTTTTTTTCTTGTTGAAGTCCATGTCTCCCTCATTGGTGATGGGGATTAGGTGGATGTGGGCATGGGGCACCTCGAGGCCGATAACCGCCACACCGATTTTGCGGCAGGGGACAGCGGCTTTGACAGCCTGTGCCACGCGATGGGCGAAGCGCTGTAGGTCGGAATACTCATCCTCGCTGAGGTCGAAAATATAGTCAATCTCTTTTTTGGGAATCACGAGGGTGTGGCCCGGCTGAACGGGATTTATATCGAGAAATGCAAAGAAGCGGTCGTCCTCGGCTACCTTGTAGGAGGGGATTTCACCGGCGGCAATGCGTGAGAAAAGTGTTGCCATGATTAAAACGGGTTTATATTGATTTTTTTCAAGTCGGGATCTTGTTGAAGGAATGAGGTTGAAGAGTCGGCGGTCGGTTCCTTAGAAACTGATGTCGACAATTTCAAATTTCATAATTCCCTGGGGTACTTTGATTTCTACCACGTCACCCTTTTTGTGTCCTATGAGCCCTTGGGCGATGGGGGTCGAGGCAGCGATCTTTTTCTCTTTGAGGTTGGCCTCGCTGTCGGTCACGATGGTGTATTCCACAGCCATGTTGTTGGCGAGATTCTTGATTTTCACCTTGTTCATGATCTGCACCTCATCGGTGTTGAGCTTGCTCTCGTCGATGATGCGGCGCTTGCCACGAGGTCTTTGAGCTGTGAAATTTTCATCTCGAGCATGCCCTGAGCCTCTTTTGCGGCGTCATACTCGGCATTTTCCGAGAGGTCGCCTTTGTCGCGGGCCTCGGCGATGGCGCGTGATATTTCGGGACGCTTAACGTTTCGAGATAAGCGATTTCTTCCATTTTTTTCTTATAACCTTCCTTGGTCATGTAAGTGATTGCCATGATATTATGTATGTTTTTTATAGGTTGAGTATAATAATAAATTCTTGTAGAGTGATTAACGTCACTCTTGGTCAATATGTAATAAAAAAGGTGCCCGGCCGATGTTACGCGGCGGGGCCCTAATTTTATCACTTCACAAAGGTAAGGTTTCGGTATGTGATTTCCAAACTTTTGTTCTTAAACTTTTTGTAATGCCTGCTCGAGGTCGGCTATGAGGTCGTCGACATGCTCTATCCCTATGCTCAGTCTTACAGTCGATTGGCTTATCCTTGCCTGCCGCAATTCGTCGTCGTTCATCTGTGAGTGGGTAGTGGTGGCCGGGTGAATCACCAGGCTCTTGGCATCGGCCACGTTGGCTAAGAGAGAGAATATCCCGAGGCTGTCGATGAATCGCCATGTGGCATCGCGGTCACCATCTATCTCAAAGGTGAAGATGCTCCCGCCCCCTTGGGGGAAGTAGCGGCGATACAGTTGGTGGTCGGGGTGAGATGGGAGCGAAGGGTGGCTCACGCTCTTGACCTTGGGGTGCCGGCTCAGGAATTTGACTATTTCCAAGGTGTTAGCGACATGGCGTTCAACCCTTAGCGAGAGTGTCTCAAGCCCTTGGAGGAACAGGAATGAATGGAACGGGGAGAGGGCGGCTCCCTCATCGCGCAACACTACTGTGCGCACTCTTGTGGTGAACGGTGCCGATGGGGCGGCCTGTGTGAAGATGGCGCCGTGATAGTTGGGGTCGGGCATGGCGAGGGTAGGGAAACGGTGGGGGGAGGCGTTGAAGTCAAAGTCGCCCCCCTCTACTATGACGCCGCCGAGGCTCGTGCCATGGCCACCGATGAATTTTGTGGCCGAGTGGATCACCACATCGGCTCCATGTTGCAATGGCCGCATCAGGTAGGGGGTGCCGAAGGTGTTGTCAATCATCAGGATGGCACCATGCTCGTGGGCTATCTGCGCAACAGTCTCGATGTCGGTAACCTCGCTGTTGGGATTGCCGAATGTCTCGCCATAGACTACCTTGGTGTTGGGACGTATAGCTTTACGGAGCGCCTCGCTGTCATTGAGCGATACTATGGTGTGCTCGATGCCGCGTTGCGACAGATTATTGACGATGAGGTTGTAGGAGCCACCGTAAAGGTTGTCGCCGGCCACGATGTGGTCGCCGGGGAGTAGAACGTTTTCCAAGGCATAGGTCACAGCGGCGGCTCCGGAAGCGAGAGCTACGGCGCCGCGTCCCCCCTCGAGGGCGGTCATGCGTTGCTCAAAAGCATCCTGGGTGGGGTTGGTGAGGCGGCTGTAGATATTTCCGGGACGGCGCAGTGCAAAGCGGTCGGCGGCATCGGCGGCATTGTCAAAGAGATAGGCCGCCGATTGATAGATGGGCACGGCGCGTGCTCCTGTTGCCGGGTCGGCCTGTTCCTGGCCTGCATGTACCTGCAGTGTCTCGAAATGCAGTTGTCGGTCGTTCTTCATTCTCATTTTTTATTATTGAGCTCGAGGTTGAGCACCCAGTCTACAAGGGATTTAGTCATCACATCGTGATAGCGGAAGTTGTCGTGCATTCCCCATCCGTGTTCACCCGAGGGGTAAACGTGCATCTCGGCAGGTACTTTGTTGTCGCTCAAGGCCTGATAGTATCTCAGCGAGTTGGCAACCGGCACGGTGGTGTCATCGCCGCTTACCACAATGATTGTGGGAGGAGTGTTGGCATCGACATGCTTGTCATTGCTGTAGAAGTCGAGCATGTCGGAGTCTTTGGCCATGTTGCCCAAGAGGTTGTTGATCGAGCCGTGGTGAGTGATCTTGGGGTCGGTGGAGATTACGGGATAGAAGAGAATCGAGAAGGAGGGGGTTCCTGCCTTGTCGACATGATGGACGCTCACTGTCGAGGCGAGATGGCCGCCTGCCGATGAGCCGGCGATACCTACCTTCGCCGAGTCTATGCCCCAGTATCTGGCGTTGCGGCGCATGATGCGCAGTGCCTCACGGGCGTCTTCGGCGGGAATCAGACGGTTTCCGTGGGGCAGGCGGTATTTCAGTACAGCGGCGGTGACACCGTTCTGAGCCATCAGCTGGGCTATCTCGTGACCTTCATGGTCCATGGCGAGGAACTCATATCCACCACCTGGGCAGATGACAACAGCCTTGCCTGTGTTTTCCACCCCCTTGGCCGGGTGGTAGACTGTGAGTGTCGATGTGTTGTCGTGGCCGTTGTCATCGGGTGTGCCATCGGGCCACACGTTGAAAGTCTCTTGAGCTGTCATGGAAGCTCCTGCAAATAGCAGTCCTGCTGCAAGTGATAGTAATCTCATTGTGATATAGTTTTTATAGGTTAAAGTTCATAATTCCTCATTCCTGATTCCGAGCACCTTGACGGCAGTAGGAAGGCCGGTAGCGTTGACGGTGATGGTGGGCGCTGAGGCGCGTGGAGCCTTGACTATAGCCTGGACTCGGCCATTGAAGGCGGGACGCATTGCCACGGTGTAGCCTATAGGGTCGGTAGGGTCGGCAGTGCCGGTGCCCAGTATCGTCCCCTCTGTGTTGATGGAGAAGCTCACAAGATTGTCGGCTGTCGGGTTTACATTGCCATCGCTGTCGGTCAGCGATGCTTCGATGAAGATGAGGTCGGTGTCGTTATAGGCCGAGGGGATGCGCTCGTAGTCGATGGAGATAGAGGAGGGAGTGCCGGCGCTGACGATAGTGTCTGATGCCATCTCTTTCCCACGGCTGTCAAGGGCTACGGCGCGCAAGGTGCCGGGCCGGTATGGGAGGGTAAACTTGGCGATGTACCCGTTTTTCTCGTTAGATGGAGATGTAGCTACCTTCTTGTTGTCAAGATATAGAGCCACCTGTGGGTGGAGGGTGTAGACTTCTACCTCGATATCTTTCCCTTCGTGCCCGGGCCAGTTCCAATGGTGATAGGCAGGATATGTGCCCCATAGGGTCTGGCGTATCTCGCCGCGGTATCCATTAGGCTCGCGCACAGCGATATAAGCCATGTCGCGATTGTTGTGAAGCATGTCGCGGTAATAGCTTATCGGTTTGCGGTGGCCGGTGATGTCTATGTCGCCACACTGGCTGTTGTGCCAGGGCCACAGGGGGCGTTCATAGTGCTCGCCCGGGACTTCTCCTTCATAGTAGTGGCGGCCGATCCCCGACTCTCCAATGTAGTCGATGCCGGTCCACACAAAATCACCTATCACATAAGGATGGTCGCGCACCATCAGGTAATTGCTGAAGGCATCTCTGGGGTATGACTCGGTCTGCCACATCACGCGTTCAGGCACGCGCTCGTGGTCTCCCTCGGCTTTATGTATCATGTAGTTATACCCTACGATATCATGTTGTGCTGCCAGTGGGTCATAGATTTCCCAGTCGGCATCCCATGCCGCGAGCGCCTGGGTGACAGGGCGGGTGGGGTCGAGACTGCGGCACAGTCTGGCCATCTCCCCGGCGGTGGTGACAGCATATGGTGACTTGCGTTCAAGAATCTCGTTGCCTATGCTCCAGCATATTATCGAGGGGTGGTTGCGGTCGCGCTTTATCATGAGGGCAAGGTCGTCGGGCCATTGCTCGTTGAATACCTCGCCATAGTCGTGGGTGTTCTTCTTCTCGGCCCACCCGTCGAAAGCCTCGTCAATAACGAGAAGTCCGAGCCGGTCGCAGGCATCGAGGAAACTCTCTGATGGGACGTTGTGGGAGGTGCGTACGGCATTGAAACCTGCCTCTTTGAGCATCTTTACCCTGTTCCAGTCGGCTGCGCTGTAGGCAGCGGCACCGAGTATGCCGTTGTCGTGATGTACACATGCCCCGTTGATCGTGATTGGCTTGTCGTTGAGGAAAGCTCCCTCTTCGGCGTCGAAGTCAAAAGAGCGCACACCGAAGGTTACACTCTCCCGGGCAACCTCACCGGTGGTGGCATCGGTCACTGTCAAGGTGGCGGTATAAAGCTGCGGGGTTTCGGGGCTCCAGAGCAGTGGATCGGGGATAGGGAAGTCGATCTGAAGATTGTTGGCGTGCTGGTCGGGGTTGAGAGTCACTACCTTATTCTCGGGAGAGAGGGGGGTGCCGGTGGGGTCGGTAATCTCGAGGGTGGCGGTCAAGGTTGCAGTGGCAGTGCGCTCCCTGGAGTCAAGGAGTGTGGCCTCCATGCGTCCGATTCCCATCCCCGGTCTTATCCCCGGGGTAGTGACAACCATGCTCCATGGCTCGATGTGCAGCGGGTCGCGGTACTCGAGCCACACGGGGCGGTACAGACCTGTGCCGCTATACCAGCGGCAGTTCTTCTGTGTGGTATTGTCGACAGTGATAGCCAGGGAGTTGTCGCCGCTCTCGAGATAGTCGCTTATGTCGACACGGAATGGTGAATAGCCGTAGAAATGGCTGTCGACCTCTTCACCGTTGACCCATACTGTGGGGTTCATGTAGGCTCCCTCGATATATATCGAGTAGGTGCCGGGAAGGATAGTGTCAAGAGGAAGTGTGTAGCGGTAGGTGGCGGCGATTCCGGGAAGGTAGCCTCCATCATTGCCGGCGTTGGCGATGGAGTCGAAATTGTGTTGCACGCTCCAGTCGTGTGGCAACTCAACGCTTTTCCAGTCGGTGGTGTCGGCAAAACGTCCTGTTTCAAACTGGCCGTTGGTGGAGATGGCGGTCATCCACGGCCCTGTCAACATAGTGCGCCCGGCTCCGATGGAATATAAAGAGCAAGTCGCTGCAATCATCAAAATTGTAAGTCTCGTTCTCATAATTTCTAATTCATAAATTCTAATTGACTCAGTCGGGTACCGCGGGATTACTGATTTCAGCTATAAGAGTGCGGCCATCAGCGATATACCATACATACCCTTTCACGCGCCTGTTGCGGGTGGAGGTTGCAATATGGCGGCAGTAGCGTCTCACCTGTCGCTGATACTTGTTGTGGGTGGGATTGTCGATGAGGCTGGCGGGCAGCTCGTCGACAAACTTATAGTCTACAATATCTATTGTCCCGTCGGGAAGGAACACCACGCGGTCGGGGCGTCCGATCTTGTCGCGGAACATTACCGACCTCTCGGTGAGTACCCGCTCATATCCCTCAAACCATCGCTTGGCGAGAGGTTCGCCGAGAGCGTATTCAATTCTTCCGCGCAGCTTGAAGGCGGTCTCGGGGTCGATGTGGAATCGGTAGGCTTGCCGGCGCAGGGCATAGTCGAGACGGCCCGGGGTGAGAAGCTGTTCCATCACGGCATGCAGGAAGTCGCCCAGCTTGCGCGGATCATCGATTGAGAATGGGTCAAGAACCTCGGGAGAGGTACAGGCGCGGGTTATGCTGTCGTTGATGGCTGGCAGGTAGGCCGGCATCGGCATAACCTCGACAATCTCCTTGGCTTTGGTCTTCTTCTCTTTAGCTGTCTTAAAAGTGGGTTCACCCAGTGTAAAGGTATCGCCATCGAGATGTGGCGCGAGAGGTGTCATCCACTTCTTGCGCTCGGGGTCGATTGTGGTATCTGAGTCGAGGAGCTCGGAGGTGAGCCCTTCGATAGCGTTGAGCAGGTAGTCATGGAACCCCTCTTTTGAGTTGCGCAGCGGGGCGGTGTGCACTATCAGCTCGGTAGTGGCGCGGGTGAAGCATACATAGTTTACGTTGAGTTCATCGATGCGTTGGCGCGAGGCGAGGTCATCATATTGACCTCCTACCACCGGGTGGCCTGAGAGAGCCGAGCTTAGTGCCAGGGGCATGCTCGAGGGGATTGTCTCTGGGTCGATGCCTGTCGCCGCTATGGCATCGCGGTCGATGTCAAACCATTCTATGCCGTTGGGGTCGAAGAGACGGCCGGTGGCAAAGGGGTAGTGCACACAAGGATATTCGAGCCCCTTTGACTGGTGGACGGTGATCACGGTCAAGGCATTCATGTCGGGTGGCGATGAGATGCTGCGTTTGAAGCCTGTGCGGTCCCACCATGCCAGGAAGCTGCGCAGGTCGTGGTTCCCATTCTTTGAATAGTCCAGTACCACGTCCTGGAAGGCTGTGAGAAACAGGTTGTCATCGATCCGTTTCTGTGCCGGCACATAGTTGCTTATTATGCGCTCCACGATGGCGGGGAGGTTCAGGCAGTCCATGTCGAGTAGCGACTTTAGCTCGCTGTCGCCCTGTCTTATCTCCTCGGCATCAGCGCTGTTGTCGCGGAGGGCGGCATCGAGCGCCTCCTCGGTGGTGTATGGCCGGTGGCTGCCCGATGGGTCATCATCATGGGTGAGATGCAGGTAGTAGTGGAAGCGGTTGATGAGCCTCACACGGTGGTAGGAGTTGCTGCGTTTGCGGGTATTCGTCTCCTTGTCATCGAGAAACTCGGGCATGCTGACGAGGCGCAGCACGCTGAGTATCAGTTTCACCGAGAGGCAGCTGTCGATGTGCATGGCATCGTTGCTCACTATGTCAAAGCGAGGGAGGGGATTCTCCTCATCGTTCATCTTTTCCAGCAGGTGGCGTATCACCATTTCACCTTCCGAGTTACGCCTCACGAGAATGGCGATATCCTGGGGTTTGTAGCCCGAGGCGAGCTGTCGCCTCAATTCGGTGGTCATGAAGTTGAGGGCGGCATCGGGGCCAGTCTCCTCCTTTGAGCCGAATCCTATCTTCACATATCCATGATTGCCAAGGCGCCTGCTGTCGATGCTCTGCACTATCCCTTGGTAGGTGGCTGTAGCCGATATGTGGCCTGCACCTGTCGAAGCTCCGTCGACAAGTGCGGCGAGGGCGTGGAACAGGGCGTTGTTAAACTTCACTATCTCTTCAGCGCTGCGCCAGTTGCGGTTGTCATCGAGGCTTATACCCGAGATGCCCACTGTGGCAGGGTCTTTGAAGCGCGCGAGGGTATCATTCTCCACCACGTTGCCGAGCAGTTCGGGAGCAGAGTTGCGGAAACGGTAGATACATTGCTTCTCGTCACCTATCACGAGGTCGTCGTTGCCGCGCGAGAGGCTCTCCATCACCAGCGGGCGCAGATTGTCCCATTGCATTGTCGAGGTGTCCTGAAACTCATCGATGAGCAGGTGGTCGAGATAGTAGCCGAGCTTCTCGTAGATGAATGGGGTCTCGCTGTCGTTGATGAGTCCCGAGAGGATGTTATTGGTTTCAGAGAGAAGGAAGATGGAGTTCTCGCGGCAGTAGGCCTCGATATGCTTCATGATGGTGGTGAGCAACCCGAAGATATAGATGCTTCCTAATAGCGGCTTGAAGATGCGTGTCACCCGGTCGGCCTCGACAAGTCGGGCGGCAGCCTCTACGAGTCGGGAAATCTCAGCATCGGAAGGGGAGTTCTTTTTTATCTGGGCAGCAGTGAATGGGAGAGCGGTCCCATTGGCCACCGAAGCGAGGGTGGCGCCGGTTATCACACCCTCCTTGGCCATCTTCACTATCCCTTTATAGAAGTTGGAGTTTAGGTCTTTGGGTCCATACTCGGCAAGCAGTGAGCGGGCAAGCTCCCTGGCCACGTTTATCATGGTCGAGGAGATGCTGCGCATCCCGTTCTCGAATCTCACGATGCGTCCCTGGTCGGCAAAGTATTCCGATAGCGAGGGGTAGCGCCGCTTGAACTCTTCACCCATTATGTTGTTGAAGTCATCGATAATCCCTTTGTAGACACGGGAGTTTTTCGAGAACATATTGAACACGGCCCCGCTGTCGAGATTGGAGAGCATATAGAGATATAGCCATCGCTCTACCCACCGCTTCTCGATATCCTCGGGAGTGTCTTTTATAGTGTTGTAGCTCAGGGAATTGAAAAGCTCGTTGGTGCCTATGGTGATAGCCATCTTGTTGTCGAGCTCCACCCCGAAGTTGTCGGGAAGGTCAACCTCGCGGGTGAACATCCTCAGCACGCTCTGGAAAAACGAGTCGATGGTGCTCACGTTGAAGTAGCTGAAGTCGTAGAGCAGGTTGGTCAAGGCATCGCGCGATGCCTGTGTAAGTTCCTCCTCGCTGCATTGGAGTTCCTTCATGAAGTCGGCAGCGTAGGCGCTACGTGCTGTAGTAGGTGAGCTCAGAGCCTCAAACTCAGGGTCGTCGATGGCCGGCATGTCAGCGAGAATCGACAGCTCGCGTATTATGCGGCGAGTCATCTCATTGGTAGCCTTGTTGGTAAAGGTAATGGCAAGGAGGCGGCTGTGTTGCCGCGAGGCGGCAGGGCGCAACCTGTAGCTGCCGTCAGAACGCTTGGCGGCTATCAGGTATTTTATGTATTCGCGGGTAAGGTTGTAGGTTTTTCCTGAACCTGCCGACGCCTTGTATATCTTCAACATAGCTTGATGCCATTACCGGCAGTAGTTATTAATTTCCTACCTTGTGTCCCATCTCGCTGAGGAGGCGCTTTACATCCTCGCGGCGGTCACCCTGGATGAGAATCTCGCCTCCGCGTGATGAACCGCCGGTGCCGAGCCGGCTTTTGAGCTGTGCTGCTATCTTGGCTATCTCGCTGTCATCGAGCGTGAACCCGGTTACTATCGTGGCGGTTTTTCCTGCGCGGCCTTTCCGTTCCATCACTACCTGCAGGTGCTGTCTTTTTGGTGTGGTTACAGCCTGGTGAGCGGAGTCCTCCTCAACCCCCTCGGGGAGATCGGGGTTGGAGGCCATGAACTGTTTCAGTGCATCTTCAAGGGTTCCCATTCAGAGAGCGTTTTCAGGGTTGTCAAAATCGATGGAATCGATGGCTATCGAGTCCTCGTCAAGGTATATGGTGCTATGGCCGCCGAGTATATGGCTCAGGCGTGCCATTATCTGTACATGGGCTGAGCGGTTGGCATCCACGCGGTTGTAGAAGGCTGATGCCGAGTCGGCATTCATGGCCATCGCGCGGTCATAGTAGCGTGTGGCGGTGAGGGTGTTGTCATCGGCTTGGTCAATGTCGCTCATGAGCATGTAAAGCATCGACATGCGGCACAGGTCGTTGACACTCATTGCTGCCGAGTCGGAATTTGCATGCTCTAACCCCTCGCAGAGGGAGCGTGCTGTCTCATAGTCGTTGCGGTTCAGTGCCTCCTCGGCCACGGTGATGTCATCGGTAGCTGACGAGCTGTCGCGGCCACACCCTATGAGTATCACCACCACTATGAGCACAATAAAAAAATAGATATTCTTTGTCATCTTAATGTGATATGGAAAGCCTTGTTAAATATCGTTGGAAAACAATTGTAACGGGAAGGCTCCCTCCCCGTTACAAAGATAATATTTTTTAGTAAAATAATAAACCGCGGTGGTGTTCTTCCCATCCTATAGCCGGTTTGTGCACTAAAGGGTCTTAACCTCGAGGTCTTTACTCCACGAGGCGTATGAAGCAGGCATCGCTGCCATAGTCGCTTGGATTCTTTACATTCCCTTCGTTTGGTCCTTTTCCATAACCTAAAAACGGCTCATTTCCTAATGTATTGAAATCGAAGGTGCTGTAGTTGAAGTCGATTGAGCTTCGCGGAATCTCTTTTCCGTCCTTATTCAAGTGGTTTGGATCGCCTGTCGCGTATTTTTCAAGCCAGTAGATAGCTCCTCTCGACCGGAAAATGTCGTAAAGAAGTGGCAAGTCATTGCGAGCCGAGTTCATATATGTGCTTCGGCCTGTGGAGTACCTTACGATTGCTCTACCCACTTCGGTAGTTGAAGCGTTTTTCCAGTTATGTTCTGATGGTAAATCTTCGGGTTTTACCGGGTCTTTGCCTCTACCCTCTTTGCGAACACCGTAGCCCGATGCTCCGATTGGTAGAAATATCTGGTTGCCTGTTGTCTTGTTATATATAAAGCAGCCTCTCATGCCGTAAGAATGTGATTCTGGCTCATCTTCTTTATACCTGTAAGCTTCATCGGTATTATCTCCGGTTGATGTTGCGTAGTCTCCATAGAGTACACCAAACTGATATCCTGTCTCGGGTTCATCGCGAAGTTCTTTAACGTCTTCAACCTTAGGAAGTCTTGCTTTCGTTCCATTTTTGAGCGTGAGCGATGTGGGGAAGTCTGTATTTTCGTTCTTGCTTGTTATCTTGGCCCATGTTTTTGTGCCACCGGTGGCTAATTTCAGATCATCGGTAGTGTGGTCTTTAAACATTGACGGTGTAACATCGGTCCAAGGTTTTTGGTCGTTTTTGTTGTTGATGGCATCGATAGGATCATCGAGGTTTGAATGTTTAAACAGTGATCCTTCATCGGTGGGGCTTGAGGCTTCGCTGTCTTTAGTGACAAGATTGAAAGTATGCCACGCTGCGTGACCAGTATGTATCTTGATAGGTGCGTAACCCTGTCTGACGAATATCTTGTGGATGCACGAGTAGTTGTGATAGCGCACGGTTATAATTCCACACCTCACCTGTTTGGGATTTGACAGGATACCTGCCGGGCGGTATGTGAACTTAATCTCCGACCCTTCACCACCATAGATTTTGCGTTTCCCCCCGTTGAGAAGAATCCAGTCGGCACCTTTCTCCACCTCGGCGCTCCAACCGCCCGCTTTCGAGGTCAAGGCGGTATAGGTGGTTGCCTGGCGTCCATTAAGGTATTTCAGATGCACTTCAAAGGGAGCTGCATTGTTCCATGCTCGCCATATTCCCATAGGGTTGGCAAGCTTTGTAGCCTGGATGATAGGGATCACAGTGTCGATTTTGTGAGTGCCGCTATTGTTTTTCACTGTGAATTTCAGACGTATTGCGGCTCGGCGCTGGAACACATTGTAGGGGTTCTCGCCGGTATAACCCGATGTCTTTACAAGGTTACGGTTGCGGGTATAGAGGGGAATGTAGACCGTGGTCTGGCGTGGCACCTTGGATGAGCTGCCGGGCTTGGTCCATGCGCGGAAGGTACCGTCAGAGTTTTCATCTTCCGTTCCTGCCACGCTGTACACTTTGTCACCGCTTGTGAGACCATCTACTTTATAGCAACGGAAGCCGAGCGGGCGTTTCCCAATATATTCAGTCGGGACAAATTTTTTGTCGTTGTAGATGGCGAGGTTGGTATTCTTATTCCTTACATAGTCTTCACCATCTCCGAAGGTAGCAGATGTCTGTCCCATCCAGAGATCATACAGGTATGAAAGTTTTTTGGCATTTGAATAAATGTCGGTACTGTATTTTGCCACGTGAGCACCTGCCGCATCGGCATGTGTCTTGCGTAGGGAGAGAAAGCCTACAGAAAGATTATCGGGGTCTTTTGTCGCATTGGCGCGAGTTGCATCCTTAGGGTCTACAAATACACTGTGAAAAGGGTGGGCTCCGATGCCGGGGGCAGGACGGGAGTCTTCCCAGGTGTTGGAGGGGAACCAGTCGTTGCGCACTATCTCTACGGTTATCATGTCATCGACGAGCTCGCCCGAGATTTTTACGGGATACTCGGTCATCTCGTTGTAGCCGTAGGAGATATAGTATTCCTTGGGGAGGGTGACGGGGGGCTCTGACTGGTCATACTCGATGTGCCAGTCGACATCGTTGGCATAGCCTCGGAAAACCATCGTCAACTTGTAATGATGGTTGCGCTCGGCATCGTAGTTGTCTTCGGCATTCTTGCCGAGCATGAAGCGGTAGATTATCTCGCCCGAGCCTTCGTTTCCCTTGTCGTATGACTCGTAGTAACCGATTACCTCGACATATGTTCCGCCGGGTTTGTTGTCCTTGTAATGGTCGGTGCCCGGTTCCCAGCTGCCGGGACTGTCGATATGCCCGTCGCCGGCTCCGTCAGGACCATCGGCATCCTGGCGCTTTGACTCTCCCGGTCCCTGCATGTTCTCGTAGAAGAAGATGCACTTGCCGGCGTTGCTGTGGTTGATGTTGTCGAGCTGCTTGTTGAGCGCGGCATCGGTCGACTGCTTGATGAAATCCTGGATAGTGGGGATACCGGCTTTCAATGCGAGCCAGTTCTTGTGGGTCAACTCTGGTTTGCCGGTGCGGTCGGCCTCTTTGCAGGTCTGGATGGCATGGTTGTCCCGGCTGTTGTCCAAGAGCCCGAAGGGCTGGTCGGTGGCCACGCTGTTGCCATCGGCTTTCACTGTGTTACCCTCCACGAGGGAGCAGTCGTAGGGGATGTCCCTTACTCTTATCTCGCGGATGTAGACAGTGGTCGAGGGGTTGAGCTGATTGGCATCGAAGGTCACGGTGACTTTCGATGCGAGGCGGCGCAACCAGCAGTGGAGATTCACGCCGGGATAGATTCTCACCGTTGACTCCTCGCGACCTGTGAAGGCCGTTGTGCCGGGTAGCTCGGTCTGTGTCACGATTCCGCTCATCTCGCGGTTGTTGAGGTAGTTTCCGGGATCCCACACACGGCGCATGGCGCGGAACTCATCACGGCTCATCGACTCGATGTCGGCGGCGCGGAGGTTCTGTGCGGTGGAACGGGTAAGTTTTACCTCTTTGTTTACTTCTTCATAGGTCACGAGATTGGCAACGGCATAGATATAGTATTCGCCTGTCGTCAAGTCGAGGTTGACGTGGCGGCGTGTGGTCTTTGTCTCGCCGGCAAGGTTGCCGTTGGAGGCGCTGTCATCGGTGCGGTTGAGTTCTTCATCGCGGTAATCTGTCACCTCCTGCAGCTGCACGAAGTTGCCATCGGTGTCGAACACTACGATACACATGTCATCGATAGCTCCGGTACCGCTCATCCCCTCGCCCGGCATGGGCCAGAGTGCACGCGACTGTACTTCCGACTCGGCAGCCGGCATGAAGTCAATCGAGAGGTTCACCCCGTCGCTGCTGCCATCATAGTAGCTGTTGAAAGTGTCGTCCTCACAGGAGGTGGCGACCCCGGTCAAGATGGCCGTTGCAATCAACAGGTAGAGAGTATGTAGGATATTGTGTTTTCTCATTTTCATTCTGTGACATCTTCTTCTTTTGTGTCGACATGTTCTTTATCGACATGTGTGGTTTCATAGACACCATCTTTGTTTTTCTCCATATAGGTGTCGGTATCCAGGCCGTCGGCTCCCACGGTGACGATGATCTTCATGAAGTCCATGCCATCCTTGTCGTCATAGTAGGTTATCTCCTTGGCGCCGTAGATAGCTCCAGTGTAGCCGACAAGCTGTTTGCCACCGTCACCTTTGTGCTGTCGTTTTTCAAAAGTGGCGTTATCGGGGTAGGAGAACCGCTCGATGAGGCGCCCTTTGTGGTCGTAGAAGTTATGACAAAACGCGGGTGTGTAGGTTGTCGCGGCATTGTCGGGGTAGGTTGTCGCGGCATCGAGAATATATTCCTCTTCAAGGTGAGTGGCCGGAAGGTTCTCATCTTCAAGACTGTAAATCTCCCATGAGATGAACGTGGTCTGGTGTTCATCGGCATAGTTGAAATAGAGGCTGCGGCCATCGAGGAGGTAGCCTATGAGGGCGCGGCGTTTGGAGTCGAACACACCCATTATCACGCCGAAGCCGGGCATATCCATCAGTTCGAGTGTGAGCTCGGCACCATCGGTGCGTATGTATTTCACCACATGCCCGTTTTTGTCGCGCACTATGATGTAACCTTCGTCATCGCGTTCAAGACCGAAGTCGGGTTTGAGCTCCACCTCGGCATAGGGTTGGATGTCGACCACGATGTCGAGATCCAATTCAACGCTCTTCTGCGACACTTCAAAGCGGTACAGGTAGTTGCGCAGGAGGTCGAATGGGTCACCGATATTGTACCCGGGTGCCGGGTCGTGGTAGTATTTGAAGTCGATGAACTTGTCGTTCACCTTGTCTGACTCATACCTCACTCGCAGGCGGGTGCGGCGGTCGGCATCTACTGTACGGTTGTCAAATTCAGGCACGTAGATTGTGAAAGCACGCTTAGAGGCATCGGTGGGGTATAGCAGTACCTCAGTCTCCACCTCGGTGGCAGGAATGTTGGGGGTATTGGCATAGTCGGGGTGGTATGAGCCATGTACATAGTCACCCTGCCATCTTACATCTTTAGGCGCTTTGAAGCCGGTGGCATTGACGCGTGTGAGTGTGATGGATTCCACGGGGTAGACGCTGTTGTCGAGCGACACCTCCACCTTGGCTACCGCACGCAGGAGTCTTACAATATCGAGCGGAGTGAATCCATCGGGCAGGAACTCTATGCCGCTGAACTCTTTTATGCCATACATGGGGATAAGCTTGTCGGCTCCCACTGTGCCGTCACCGCGGTTGAAGATTGCGGTGGCATCGCTCCAGATGCGGTCGAGAGGGTCGCCGATGGCAAGTGAGGGATAGCTTCCCCAGTTGGCGAGGACGCAGAGTTTGAAATCAGTGAGCGAGGCAATTTCCCCTTTCACTATTCCGGTTACGTTATAGATACGTGCGCCGGGAGAATAAGAGGTGGGGGCAAAGGATGTCACCTCGAGTTCGCCGGCATATGTGTCGTCGATATTGAAAAAGATAAAGCGGAAATCGTTCCCCTTGATGTCGATGTAGTTTTCATATCCTACACCTTCCTCGTAAGGTCCATCTCCCGGTGTGCGGCTCTCTTTGGCAGGGGAGGATATGGGCATGCCCTCCCGGGTGGAGCCATCATTCATGGCTATCTTGAAGCTCACCTGCGCGCCATGGGATACATCAACCCCAGGTACCGGTTCATCGGCACCGGTACATCCCGTGGCCATGAGCCCGAGTGTGAGGTATCCTAATATGTTGCGTAGTAACTTCATTGAGTTTTACTTATTGACTAATAGTAAGTTATGTGTTGTAAAATTAAAATCACTCTCCGTCCCAGTGCTGGAACACTACCTTCCAGTTGTTGACAAAGACTTTGGAGACTGTGTTTCCCTGCATGTAGACAAGAACGTTAAAGCTCGCCTGGCGGTCGAGGTATTCCTGGTGCTCCATGTTGTGGTATTTCCCCTTTGACTGTAGGAAGTATTTCACCAATGGCATCGAGAAGATGCGGCCATGGTCTTTGTGGCTTATATAGAGGCGCACAGTGTGGTTTTTCATCAGGCGCGCTGTGGTGAAATCGGCAAAGACAGCGGGATAGTTGATGGTGCCATCGCTTGCGGCATCGGCACGCGATGCTTTCACTGTGGTCATACCCTTGGGAATGACGGTGCCTGTGGGGTTATCATCGTCACCCTCGGTTTCGATGTATCCGGCTTCCTGATGCCAGGGCCGGTAGGTGAGCATATCATCGTTGAGGAGCGAGTTGTCCCAGTCCATGGCGCCGTTGTCATCGCTGATGGTGATGGTGTAGTCGCGTGGGTCGATCTCGATGGGAAGTGCTGTCTGCACCATCTGCACATTGATATCGTTGGTGTTGCGGGTGAGTTCGACAGTGTAGATATGTACACCCTGGTGGTCGGGAAACTCCTGGTTCATGAGTTTGCCATGGAAGAGGTGTGGGAGGAAATCCTTCACTACCGTCTCACCGGTTGCGGCATCGGTAGAACGTGCTGTCAGGCGGCATTGCAGACCGGTGTGCACATCGCTCTGGGCCACACTGAAAGTGGAGCGGTGGCCGGGCCCACACCATGCCACGAGGGAGTAGTTGCCGGGGGCAACATTGACATCCATCAGGTAGCTGTTGGTTTTCAGCTCATCGCCGCTTTCGTGGCGTGTCATCACTATCTTGCCGGTGTTGTCGTCTACAACATAGAGTGTCACCTCTTCAACCTGCGGGTGGAAAGCGTTGGCAAAGTCAAGATTGCGGTCAAAGACGAATCTTACCTTATAGTAAGGGTCGCAATCCCCTTCATCGTCATATATCATGCCGTTGCAAGAGCAGAGGGCTGCTATAGGGAAAAGAGAGGCAAGGATGCGGGTCAATATGTTGTTCAATAGTTTCACGATATGAACGGTTTATTTATGTGTTACTGAGTTCTGTTGTACTCAGGTGGTGCCTGTGCAGGCATTATTTTATATTGTGGCATCGCGAGGGGTGGCTGCTGAGGCGAGCCTTGGCGATGCTCGTTGATGTCGGTTTAAAAAAATCGTTTCCGTTCCGCGTGGAGCGGAAACGATTGTAGGTGAGAGAGGTTGTCGCGGCGCCTCTTTCGCCGCACCTGCCGGAGTGTCCCGGCAGGGGGGATGGGATGGCGGAGGCTTTACCTCGGTGAGGTGGTGGCGTCAGCCTAATAAAGGCAGCGGGGCAACCTGTTATAGTTGCGTAATCAGTGGGTTGCCCCGCTGCGGTTCGACCTTCATAGGTCAATGGAGGTTATACAATTAGAGTTCTACTTTCTGGCTTACAACCTTCCAGTTGAGTACCTTGATGGTAGCACCTACGTAATAGTAGGGATCTTGGGTCTCGTTGGGTTTGATAGTCTCGTTACCATTCTCGGGATCGTGGATGCCGTTGCCGATCTTGGCAAACTTGTTGATCTCGATTTCGTACCAGTGGTTACGTACTACGCCATAGAAGCCCTCTTTTTCTGAAACCTCTTTGGTAGCAGCGAGGTGCTCGACGGGAATGGTATAGTAGGTTGTACCCTTACCCATGTGCTCGAGAACAGCTGACTCTGACTGCTCGGCCTTGATAAGGGCTGCGAGTGCTGTAGCTCCATCGGTAATCTTTGTGTATTTGTCCTTGCCGGTTGTCTCATCGGTGCCTTTGGCGAAGAGTGTAGCAGTGTTGTTGAGAACAACGCGGAGTTGTGTCTTGGCTTCATCGACATAGTCAATCTTGAGGTCTTCAGCCCCTACCTGACGATAGTTCTTGGTTTTGGTGCCATCAGCGTCTTCAGTCTCGTTAACGAAGTAATAGTAGTTGAGACCATCTTTGTACTGGATGTTGCTGAGGATGTTTTTCATGTAGGCCTCGGTCTTGTAAAGGATACCCTGGTAGCGTACCATGTCGATACCGTTACCAGTTATGTCGCAAACTTTTGCACTGAGTACAACAGATGTCAGCATCGGGAGCTTGGCCGAGGTTTTGCCGGCGGCATTTGTTGCAAAGGTGAGCCCGTTGTTGCGGGTGTTCTCGTTGCAATAGGCAGTCTTGACTGCATCGTCCTCGGTGCTGTTGGTGAGCGCGAGAGTCAGGTCATTATATGTTACGTTGTTGAGTGTGGCGTTGGCGTTATCGTAGATATAAGACTTGCCCCAGTAGCTGCGGTAGCGGCCGGGCTCGTTCCAGTTTTTGAAGGGGTTGTTCCATACAGAGCCTGTTTTAGCATTCCAACCCTCGCCATCGATCTGCTTCGAGAGATATGAATTTGTGGCAGTGTTGTTGAGTGCCCAACCCTCGATTACGAGGTAAACATCGGTCACGGTAGCGTCGTTATCATTCTCATCGCCGTTGTCATCACCTGCTACAGTCTGGTGGAGCTTGTATCCGGTTAGTCCGTTCTCGAGTTCTACAGCCTGGTTTGTAGTGTTGCCTTTGTCATCAACGAGGTTCAAGGTCACTTCAACTTTGGCGGCAAGACGCTCTACATATACTTCGACCACGTTTGGGTCATCTTTAGCTTCATCAGCTGAAAGATAGAAATCGCTGTTGTCAAGACGTGTAGCATAGGGATACTTGTCTACGTGATTGTAAGGAGTCTCACCCTCATGTGGCATACCATCAAAGTAGCTCGAGGTTGTCATCACGAAGTAATTCTTGCCATCTGCGTTATTTTTAGCCTGATATTTGACGAGGTCTTTTGCGGTAGCTTCAAGAGTAGCGCTGGCTTTAAACTCAGGAGCGTTAAGCACGGTCAACATATAGCGGGGAGTACCCTTCTCAGTGAGACCTTCAAGCACGAGAATATTTTCTGTGCCGATATACTCGATGTTGCCATCAGCAGGAGTCCATGTGTCTGTGCCACCTTCAGTGTCATCTCCGAATTTTGGGTTGCCAAGGTTGGTCTCGAGCGAGTAAGAGCCATCTTCAAGGAAGAAGAGGAATTTGGCATGTTTTACCTCATGTTCTGTAGCATCGCCATCTTTGAAACCGCCATCCTCGGTGGCGCGGCTTCTTGAAGTAACATCACTGATGTTGATTTTTACGTAGGCAACATCACCCTTAAAGTCGGGAGTGTTGTCATCTCCTCCATTCATCTTTGGCTCGTTGTCAGAGCATGCTGCGAGAGCTGCTACAAGAGCACCTGATAGGAAGAATTTGCTTAGATTGTTGATCTTCATAAAATTGGTGATTATTGGTTTATAATTTATAATTTGCAATTAAAAATTTTATAGGAAAAGTTGCCAGGGCTGAACCCTAAAGGGGTTCCCTGACTTCTTTAATAGTAAGTCACAGGGTCGCGGGCAAGGATCGCTTCAATCTCTTCGAGCTGGGGCACCGCCTCGGTGTAGCCTTGAGCTATGGCCTCGCGCAACAGGTTGGCAGCTTTCTCAAGGTCACCTTCGCGGGCGGCCACGTTGGCTCGTGTATAGATGCCGGCCGGGGTGTGGCCGGTGCGCTCGCTGTAGAGGCGGGCGTTCTTCATGTCGCCGCGGGCGAGGTAGATGTTTGCGGCATTGAGGGCTGCCTCCTCGTCGGTAGGATAAATCTCGACAGCCTTGAGCATCGCCTCGTTGTATTTCTCGCTCCCCACGGGGTAGGTCGAGGCTATGAGGTAGAAGTCGATGGGGCGCAAGCGCTCGGGGGTCTTGACAAGCATCTCCTTGAGATGGTCTACATCGATATCGGTTTTGATAGAGTAGCGTATCGTGTAGTCGGAGTGACGCAACCCGGGGTAAACTGAGTCGAGCAGGAGCTTGTATTCCCGGGGATAGAGATTCTGTATCTTTGAGTTGCGGGGGTCGGGTTCGAGCGAGAGGTCGTTGGCGATTGCGAGAATCTCATGTCGGTTGGGGAGAGAGCAGCTTTCGAGGAAGCGGCGCAAGCCGTCCCAGTCTTCAGGTTCGTAATCGGTCATCATCACCTCGGGGTTGAAGTTGCGGTAGCGGCGCTGAAGGTCTTTCGACACATACTCTTTCAAGGTGTTGGTACGTCCCATGGCGAGGCGCACGTTGTTGGAGTATGAGCCCTCGGGCGAAGCGAACCCTTTGATGGTGATGCGGGTGATAATGGCATCAGGATCCTGTGCCACCACATCGATGGAGCGTAGTATCTTGTCAATCTCCTTGCGGTTGCCGCGGTAGTCGGGCTTCAGCTCGGTGCGGTTCACCACAAAGTCGACGAATGCTTGTCCCTGTGCTTCTATCACTATAGTAGAGTCACCGGTCAATGCCACATATTTTGGCTCGAGAGCTACCTCGGGCACGCCGTAGTCGTGGTGGGCAAGGCGGGTGGTGCCTGCCTGTGCCGGAGCATCGCAACAGTGGGCTGTCTCGGTGTCGAAGTTGAGGTCGCTGTGATCCATCCAGCTTTCCCATGGGGTCTCGAAGTGGTAGTTGTAAATCTCTTTCTCACCGGCCTGCAACACTTTCTCGCCGGCAGGGAGGTCGTTATTGCGCAGATGCGAGAAGTAGCGGTTGCGGCCTGACACGCGGATGGTGGGGAGGGTGATCGACTCGGTGCCATTCTCGGCTTTCAAGACGGGTGTGATGATGAGTTCGCGGTCACGGCCCGGCTTGATGTCAGCGGCATTGACCTGCATGTTCACTACATAGCTGTTGGCATGGCGGCCCGATTTGAGGTCGTCGATACCGGCAAAGCTCACCTTCTCGGCGCGCGGGAGGAGCGAACCTGCCATTATTGCAACAAGTATGAATATATATCGTTTCACGTTATTACGTTATTACGTTAATCGTTTAATGTTTATCGGGGTGTGGGGTGTGGCTAAAATGTGTATATAAGGTTGATTGCAGCCTTGGTGGGCCCTACATAGTTGTGGGGCTTGTTGCGCTCTATGCGCTGGCCACAGTCGGCACACTCAAACTTGTCATAGCGAGTGTATACCCAGCCAAAGCCGATCTCGGCTTCGATGTTCCAGTGGCGGTTGAGAATCCAGGAGTAGCCGTAAGCAAGTCCGGCGCCTGCCATCCAGCCCTGGAAGCGGTAGTCTTTGAGTTTGTTGAAGTCGGTTCCCAAGAAGCTGAAGGGGAGGTCAAGATTCCCCCAGTTATACTGGCCACCGAGCAGATGACCACCCACAAAGTGTCCTGAGAAGGCTTCGCAGAACCAATAACGCGCTTCAGGCATCACCGACCATTGTTTCCAACGGTGGTCATCGATGGCCCAGGCATTGAGGTTGGCTCCAAGTTCAACGGTCCATTTGGGGGCGAATTTACGTTCTATTGCTCCGTTGAGTGTAAGCGTGGCATCGCTCAGCAGGTTGGTTTTTAGAGCGTAGTCCTGCGCGTGGAGATTATACCCAACGAGAGATGAGACTATACATGTCAGTATTACAGTGATGATTTTATTCATCATATCATTTTACTAAGTGTTTTTCTTTAATGTGTTTGAGATTGGTATTTTAATCCTTTTATTCCTGGGATTACAACTGTTATTCTCAATTTTCGTGTGCTTATATTGTACCTTATTGTCCAAATAATTCACGAGAGGATTGCAAAATTACCTTTTTTCAACGACATTTCCGCATATTTATCAAGAAAAAAGGTCAAAATTACCCCCCCCCATTAACAAAATTTAACAAATAAAATTACCTCTTGTTCAGGTTTAACTTAATTTAAGTAACGGTGAACCTGTTTTGACCCATAAGCCTCCCGCCCGTATTATCTCCACTGATATAATGACCCGAAAATGGAAGTGATGAGGCCGGCTTTAAGGAGGCGATGATGCAGGATTTTGGGAAGGGGTGACACAAGCTCTAAGGCAGAGATGGGTCAGTCTCTAATATATTACCGGATATAGGGGGAGTGAGTAGGGGGTCGGTTATGGGCAGATGATTATCGGCCAAGGGGTAGGGGGTTAGAGGGGAGCTTCGGTGTGATCGGTGCGGGAGTGTTCGGCGAGTTCGCAGATGCGCTGGCTCTCGATCGATTTGTCGATACCGGTGTCGCTGAGGTCTTCTCCGGAGAGGATGGTGGCAATGAAGTCGGCCACGGTGGCGAGGTCGGCTCCTGCATGATAGGGGGCGCCATCGAGATCGGCGAAATCGAATGTGACTGTCTCGCGAGGGGCGAAGCGAACAGCAGTGAGTGAGAGCTCATTGCCATAAATCTCACCGTTGGTGAGGCTCACGCGTGTTGTGCGGTGGCCATCGATGGTAAATACATCCATACTGAAGTTGACCGATACTCCCGATTCCATCTCCATTGCCAGGACCTGATGGTCGACCACGTCATTGTCACAGTGGTACACACAGCGTCCGTGGCGCCCGGTGGAGAGTTCGCGCTCAATGACATCTTCGAGGCTCTCCCCGTCCTTGATGTCAAAGTTGCCTGTCCATTCATGCCGGCGGCGGTAGAGGTCTATGGCCGAGAAAGGGCATTGGCGCTCGACCTTGCAGTCGAGACATCTCTGTGCCGACTCTTCAGGTGCGTTCTCGGCCTTGAACCATGACAGCGACCCGAATGACGCGAGACGCCGGCATCGGCTACCGGTATACCACACGATGAGGTCGAGGTCGTGACAGCATTTGGAGGTGAGCAGAGGTCCCGAGGTCTCCTTGCGGCTCCAGATGTCCCTGACGTAGACATGGCCGGCGCGGTCGATCCCTACAGGTGCGCGGTGGCTTATCGAGATAGGAGAGCCGTAGCGGCCCGATTCGATAAGTTGCCTGAGTTTTTTGAAATAGGGGTGGAAGTGCAGCACATAGCACACTTTCACTATGACCCCTTTCTCGCGGGCTGTCTCAAGGATGTCGCGGCACTCCTTGGCAGTCTGGGCTATTGGCTTTTCAAGAAGCACATGGTAGCCATGGTTTATGGCTTCGAGAGTCTGACTGTAATGTAGCGCATCGGGGCTGGCGATAATCACCGCGTCAATCTTGATATTGGCGGCGATCATCTCCTCCATCGAGTTGAAGCATATCGAGGTGTCGGCCCCGGCCTGTCGGGCAAAGTGCTCGCATCGCAGGTGGTTGGGGTCGGCAATAGCTGCCAATCGGGCTTCATGGGGATTGGCAATGATGTATTGGAGGTATTTACGAGCGCGGTTGCCTGCCCCTATCACGGCAATAGATAGAGGGCGGGTGTCGGCGGTGTCGTTGTGTCGGATGTCGGTCATCACTCTGAGAGTGGTTTATATAATACTATGTGATAAAGTAGCCGTGGGTGATACCCATGGCTACTTTATATAATTTATACTTTCAAGATTACTTGTTGTCCTGCTGCTTGCTGAGGTCAAGGACGCGGACGTTGCGGAAGCGGATACCATCGCCGTGGCCTAAGAAGCCGATGTGGCCTTGCTTGTTGAAAAGTCCGGGGTGGTTGCGGTGGTCAATCATCCAGGGGTTGGGGTTCTCGCCATTGTCGCTCACGTTGTGTCCTTTGCAGGCCTCGCGGATATTGCCATCGAGGATTACCTTACCGTTGACAGTGACAGTGATATGGTCACCCTCGGCACGAATCTCCTCGGTGTTCCACTCTCCATGCTTGAACTTAACACGCTTGGCAGGGATCACACCATATACCGAACCATGAACCTGATATCGGCGATATCGGCATACATCGGGTCATCGTGGTCAAGGATCTGAATCTCCATGCCGTGGAAGGCGGCATCGACATTCATGGGGGTGCGTATACCCACTCCGTTGTTGACGCCGGGCTTGTCGAGCGAGAACTCAAAGCGGAATACAAAGTCACCATACTGGTCGACTGTATAGATATTGTTGCCCCAGTGGGCGGCGTTGACGGTGATGCAACCATCTTTTACAATGTAGGTCTGCTTGTCACCGGTCCATTTGTTCATCTCGGTACCGTCAAAGAGCATTTCCCACCCCTCGGCAACTTCCTGGTCGGTAAGTTTGCTTGTGGGGAGAGGAGCGTTGGCTTTCTTGGCATCGAGTTTGGCAAGCATGCCGTTGATGTCGTCGACAGCATATCCGGCATCGGGGTTGTTGACATCGGTGCGATAGATGTCGGCAGCTTTCACGAGAGCCTCTTTGGCTTCATCGGTGGTGAAATTGTCGATGTTTTTCGACATGATGTAGCGTATGGCGGCGGCAGCTGTCATTGCTGATGCGGGCTGGTCGGCATATTTGCGGGCAAGGGTGAGGGCCGGATATGTGGCTGTGTCGGCCAGGCCGTTGAGCATGGTGTTGACAGCGGGAGCTTCCTTGGCGATCTCGAGTCCCTGCTTGAAGAGCTGGTAGCGGTTGATAGGATCTTTGCCATATTTTGTCACGAGGGCGGCATAGCGCTGGAGAGCCTTTGTGTTGGCTTTTTCATCGTTGGCGGCGATGTTGAAGATCACATCAATCATCTCGGGGCTGTCGACAGTGAGGAGAGCCTCGAGCGCTTCATCGCGGGTGGCGGGAACGTTGTAGGCTTCGGTAAGTGTGGCTATGGCCTCGGGGCTGGCGGTGAGGGCTATGGCGCGGTAGTAGAGCTCGGGACGTGAGCTTGCGGCCATCTGTGGTTGCAGAGCTGAATATTTCTCAGCGTTGTCGAGACCTGCGACGGCCGAGATGAGCGCGCGCTGGATAGTGGAGGCTTTCTCACCGCTGGCTTTCTCGAGGAGAGTGGCGAGGCGAGGGAGGTCGCCGGGGGTCACCACACCGGCGAGCGAGGCATAAGCCTTATCGCCGAGGGTGGGGTCATCGAGGAGTGTGAACACTGTGGGAGCAGCTTCCTTGATGTGGCGTGCTGAGGCCACGGTAAGGGCATTGGCACGGGCGTTGTTGTCCTTGCTCGATGTGAGGACACCATTAACGGCCTCACCGATATTACCATTGAAGGCGAGGAGCGCTTTTGTTACGGCAGGAGCGTTGGTACTGCCGAGATTGGCCACGAGTGCGGCGAGAGCTTTCTCTCCACCTATGCGCGAGGCAGCTGCGATAGCGGCCAGGGCGAGCTCGGTGTCGGTAGATTCGATATTGGCGATCACGGCATCTTCCTGAGAGGCAATCTTGTTGGTGCCAAGCCAGTTTATAATGTCGGTCTTAACCCGGTCGTTGACTTTGGGGTTCATGGCAGTGGCGCCAATCATTGCGTATGTCTCGTCATTAGCCCACGGCTCGCAGAGGCGAAGGGCGGCGACACGGTATGCGCGGTCGCCATCGGTGATAGCTTTTGCGAGAAGCGGGGTGGCCTCGGCTCCTTCAGCTGTGAAGAGAGCGGCGAGGGCAGCGATGCGCACATGGCTTGATTTAGCTTTTTTCAACAGAGAGCCGGCATCCTTCACAACGCTCTTTCTGGCCGAAGGATCGGCGGCGAGGCGGTTGAGGAGGCGTGCATAGCAGGCAGTGGCATCCTCGGGGAGCCATTCATATTTCTCTTTGGCGGCAGCCTTGGCAAGCACGGGGAGCGACTTCACGCCACCTATCGCTGAGAGCGAGCGGTAGATTGAAGCGGCAGTCTCGCTGTCGGCTTTCTTGAGTTTGCCCAGGAGGTAAGCCTCGGCGGTAGTGTTGCCGGTCTTGGCGGCAAGGCGGGCTATCACCCCTGCGGGGAGCTTGTCGGCCTCGACAAGAGTGGTGACAGTGGCCTCAGCTCCGGGAGTGAGAGCGAGACCGCTCACAGCCCATTCCGAGAGCTCGGGGTCGGTGAGGTATTTCTCAAACACAGCGGCATCCTCGGCACGGCTCACACGGGCGAGCAACGAGAGAAGGAATGCCTTGTTGGGGGTATCGGAGCACTTTTCGATAGAAGTGGCGAGACCTTTGCACACAGCGGCGCGCTGCTCATCGGTAGCGTTGGCCGAAGTATAGGCCACGAGACCATCGAGAGCATATTCAACGAGGTTGTTCTGACCCTCGGCGGCGGGGACGAGCATCGAGGCGAGCTTCTCAACACCGGCTTCACCGGTGCCGAGAAGGTCGTTCATGGCGGTATCGAAGTCGGCGCGCTGGCTGTAGGGAATCTCAGCGAGCACATCGGCTACGATGGTTACGGGGGTGCGTTGGCGAGCATCCTGGGCCTGAAGCGGGCCGCTGATAAGCAATGATAGCGCCAGCGCCGATATAATGTGACGGAATGAAGTTTTCATCATTGGTTATGATAGTTGAAATGTTGTTGTGGTTGTTGGATACACTGCTATATCAAGCGGAAATCGCCGCGCATAGGCTGGTCGATGAGGCGGTTGGCGGCGTCATCGTTGACAAATGTCTGGGTCTCGGGGTCAAACTCGAGATTGCGGTTGAGACGCAGGGCGGCGACACCCATATTGACGATGTTGCAGGAACGGTGACCGTTGTTCTCGTTGAGGGCAAACTTCTCTCGGTTCTGCACACACTTTATAAAGTCGGTGTTCTGTGGCTCGGGGTCGGGGAGCGTTGCTATCATGTTCATGATATCGGGAGCTGGATGACCGTTGAGCTCTACCTCAAATCCCTGGTATACTTTTCCGTTTGGACCTTCGATATAAGGGATCTTCTTGCCAGTCTCATAACCTTCACCTTCAAGAACGATCTGGCAACCGTCGGCATAGGTGTAGGTGATCTTGCGCCAGATACCGATAGCATCGGGGTGCTGCTGGGGAGCATCTATCTCGACTTTCACGGGCGATGTGTTGTCCTTGCCGAGGAAGTATTGCACGGGGTCCATGTAGTGCTGACCCATGTCTCCGAGTCCGCCGCCGTCATAGTCCCAGTAGCCGCGGAAAGTAGAGTGCACGCGGTGGGGGTTGTAGGGCTTGTAGGGTGCCGGGCCGAGCCACATATCGTAGTCGAGGGTTTCAGGTACCTGCTGCGGAACGAGGTTCTCTCTACCTGTCCAGAAGAACTTCCAGGCAAAGCCGGTGGCACCCGAGATAGTAACAGTGAGTGGCCAACCGAGCACACCGCTGTCAACAAGCTTTTTAAGCGGCTGAACGGTAGTGCCGAGGCCATAGAAAGTATCGGTAAAGCGGAACCATGTGTTTAGACGGAATATGCGGTTATTGCGTTTGATAGCTTCAATAACGCGCTTACCCTCACCTATGGTGCGGGTCATAGGTTTCTCACACCACACATCTTTGCCGGCATTGGCGGCCTCGATGGACATGATGCCGTGCCAGTGGGGCGGGGTGCATATGTGAACGATATCGACATTGGGGTCGCTGATGAGGTCGCGGTAGTTGTGGTATCCTTTGATATCTTCGTTAAAGCGTTCCTTGGCGAGGTTCTGGGCACCCTTGAGGTGGTCGCTGTCGCAGTCGCAGAGTGCTACGAGGCGGCAACGCTCGTTGCTGGTGAAGTGATACTGGCTGCGTCCTATTCCGCCCACGCCGATGATACCTTTGGTGAGCTGGTCGCTCGGGGCTATATGCCCTTGGCCGCCGAGTACCCGGCGGGGTACTATCGAGAAGAGACCGATAGCTCCGACAGCCTTTATGAAGTCACGTCTGTTTGTTTTCATGTTGTATGATTGGATTATTTGTTGATTTACCTTGTTGGGAATCTTATAAGGAATATATAACTTATAGATTATGTTGCCGGTCTATTTTACAGTTTCTTGATCTCGAGGTCTTTCCACTGTACTTTGATGCCACCGCCATCATGAATCTGCAGGGCGATGCGACCCTGGGCATCGCCGATTGTCTCATCGGTGAAGTCGACCATCGGTTCGCCATTTAGCCATGTCTGCACATGGTCACCCTCTACGCGTATGCGCATCTCGTTCCAGTCACCCTCTTTGAGGATATTCTCTTTCTCATCGGGGATCTGCACCAGCCATCCGCGGCCATATGACTCGTATACACCACCGGTGTCGCAGCCTTTTGGCGCCACCTCTACCTGCCATCCGTGTACTTTGGCTACAGGCTCAACGAATGAGCGGAAGAACACGCCCGAGTTGCCGTTGGCAAGCTGTTTGAATTTCAATGTAAGGTCAAAGTCTTTGTAATAGCTGTCGGTGGCGAGGTAGCCATACTCTTTGTCGGGACCGCTCTCGCACACGAGAAGTCCATCACCGTCGACATACCACAGTTCGGTGCCGTAGGGGGTCCAGCCTGTGAGGTCTTTGCCATTGAAGAGCTGCACAGGTGCACTCTCTTTCTTGGGAAGCTGTTTGATCTTGATGTTGCGGAACGATGCGGGGTAGCCGTGGTCCTGGAGGCATATCACGCCTGTCTCGGCGAGGCCGTATTCGGGTGCCATCTCCCACTTGCCGCTGTTCTTGCGGGCCTGCCAGTCGTCGGTCCAAGCTTCGAATTCGAGGATCTTGTGGCCGTTGAGCCAGTGCTCTACGTGGCCGTTGTCAAATACGATGCGCGAGTTGTTCCATTCGCCCTGTGGGTTGACAAACAGCGAGTCGGGGTCGGGGAGGTGCATAGCATAGTCCACGCCGAGTTTCTGCCACTCTTCGAGTTTTGTGGGGGCGTTGACTTCTTCCCAGCCTTCGTTGTCGATGAGCTGATATTCGGGGCCGGTGACATATGGTACTGCGAAATAGGGGTCTTCCACTACATGGTAGAGCATGCCGCTGTTGCCACCGTGGCTCAGTTTCCAGTCCCAGTCAAGGATAAAGTTGTCAAACTTGCGGTCGGTCACGATGTAGCCTGAGAGGTCGCTGCCATCGCCGTTGGCCTGGATGCAACCCTCTACCACATGCCAGGGCTGTGTCAGTGAGTCGCTGTTATAGTCTTTCCATCCTTTGAGGGTCTCGCCATCAAAGAGGAGTTCCCAGCCGTCGGCCACTTCGGCGTCGGTAAGGGTGTTGTGGCGTTCTGTTGTGCCACACGATGCAAACATTGTAACAGCAACTGCGGCTGCAAGTGAAGTAGTAAGTTTCGATGGTACCATCCGGGTTTTAGATATAGGTGAATAATAGTATTGGTCTCGGTATGTGGTGATAGTGGATATAAAGAAAATTTTTATTATATCATTGCAAAGATAATGATAATATTTTAAAATATCCCTTAATTTACACAATTAAACTTAGTTAAAATTCAGAAGCTTCGCTTTCCTATGCAAAGCTCTGCTCTGCCACCCTCTACCGGCGCCGGCATGGACCGGAGCGCTACAGAAAACCTTACATGATAACAGGAGGGCAGCAATTGGTATTTAGACAGGAGAGCAGGAGGGACAGGAGAGTGGCAGTTGGTTTTAAGACAGGAGAACAGGAGGGA
>JAAGKN010000858.1_pt1 | contig 57230 bp, 59 predicted proteins | sample 6206371 | NCBI WGS metagenome assembly JAAGKN01 (sample SAMN11533720, study PRJNA540317) | gut metagenome | isolation source: fecal pellets from male and female animal of same cohort | host: Peromyscus leucopus | place: USA:CA | collected 2017
GGCTGTGAGATTTCCATGAGCTGTGATATCAGAATCTGTTCTGAGAATGCTGTTTTCGGACAGCCGGAAGTTGGGCTTGGCATTACGCCGGGCTTTGGCGGAACACAGAGACTTGCACGTCTTGTAGGTGCAGGAATGGCAAAGCAGATGATTTATACAGCCAGCAATATTAAAGCAGATGAAGCTTATCGTATCGGTCTTGTAAATGCTGTATATCCGGCAGAGGAATTGATGGCAGCAGCAAAGAAGATGGCGGCAGGCATTGCTGCTCAGGCTCCGATTGCAGTTAGAAATTGTAAGAAGGCAATCAATGATGGATTGCAGGTGGATATGGATCAGGCAATTGTAATTGAGGAAAAATTATTTGGTGACTGTTTTGAGACAGAAGACCAAAAAGCTGGTATGGGTAATTTCCTTGAGAAAGACAAAGAAAAGAAATTAAAGATAGTTCCGTTCCAGAACAAATAATAATAAGATTTTAACGCATTTAGGGTGATCTTTGGATCATCCTAAACGTGTGAAATAAGGATAGCAGTTTGAACGAAACGTAGATGAATTCAAACGGTATATCAAAAAATTTTTTAGGAGGATATGAAAATGAAAGTTGGCGTTATCGGTGCAGGAACCATGGGACAGGGAATTGCTAAGGCATTCGCTCAGGTTGACGGATATGAAGTGGCACTTTGCGACATCAAGCAAGAGTGGGCTGAAGGTGGTAAGGACAAGATTGCAAAAGGCTATGCAAGACTTGTAGAAAAAGGAAAGATGACACAGGAGAAGGTAGATGGAATTCTTGCAAGTATTACTCCAGGTCTGAAGGAAGATCTTTGTGCAGATTGTGATTTAATCGTTGAGGCTGCATTTGAAGATATGAACGTGAAAAAGACTACGTTTTCTGAACTGGATAAGATTGTAAAGCCGGAATGTATCTTTGCTTCTAATACATCCAGCCTTTCTATTACGGAGATTGGTAATGGTCTTACACGTCCGATGATTGGTATGCATTTCTTTAATCCGGCAGACCGTATGAAGTTAGTAGAAGTAATCGCTGGGGTAAATACACCAGATGAGACAGTTGCTAAGATTGTTAAGATTTCAGAAGAGATTGGCAAGACACCTGTGCAGGTGAATGAAGCTGCAGGTTTCGTTGTAAACCGTATTTTAATTCCTATGATTAACGAAGCTGCATTTATCAAGATGGAAGGCGTTTCTGATGTTGCAGGTATTGATGCTGCTATGAAGCTTGGTGCAAATCATCCAATGGGACCGCTTGAATTAGGTGATTTTATCGGATTGGATATCTGTCTTGCAATTATGGATGTACTTTATAATGAAACCGGTGACAGCAAATATCGTGCTTGTCCGTTGCTTCGTAAGATGGTTCGTGGCGGTAATCTTGGTGTTAAGAGTGGAAAAGGATTTTATGTATATAATGCTGATCGTACAAAGACACCAATGGATGCTCAGTAAATAAAAGGCACTAAATGCAAGGCTGCGTTGCGCATTAAGTGTTCAAGCGGGAAACACTATGCCCACTAAGCTTGAAAGAACCTCGCTAAGTGTGCAAGTGTATTTTCGCACTAAATTCGCAACCATGTTGCTCATTAAGTGTTCAATATAGGAGGAAAAATAAAAATGGATTTCACTTTAAGTAAGAAACATGAAATGGCACAGACTCTTTTTAGAGAATTTGCTGAAAAAGAAGTAAAGCCACTTGCTCAAGAAATTGATGAAGAACATAGATTTCCAAGAGAGACAGTAGAGAAGATGGCAAAAGCAGGATTTTTAGGGATTCCTGTTCCGAAGGAGTTAGGAGGTCAGGGATGTGATCCTCTGACATATGCTATGTGTGTGGAAGAGTTATCTAAGGTTTGTGGTACGACAGGTGTTATCGTATCTGCCCATACATCACTGTGTGTAGATCCGATTCAGACATATGGTACACCAGAGCAGAAGGAAAAATATATTCCTGATCTGGCTTCCGGTAAGAAATTGGGTGCTTTTGGTTTGACAGAGCCAGGTGCAGGTACAGATGCACAGGGACAGCAGACAAAGGCTGTATTAGATGGCGATGAGTGGGTATTAAATGGTTCTAAGTGCTTTATTACAAACGGTAAAGAGGCTGACGTTTATATCGTAATTGCAGTAACAGGCAAGGTTGAGAAGCGGGGACGTGTACAGAAAGAGATTTCAGCATTTATCGTAGAGAAAGGTACACCTGGTTTCACTTTTGGTACAAAGGAAAAGAAGATGGGTATCCGCGGTTCTTCTACATATGAATTAATCTTTACAGACTGCCGTATTCCGAAGGAGAATTTATTAGGTGCTAAGGGCAAGGGCTTTGGTATCGCAATGCATACACTTGACGGCGGACGTATCGGTATCGCTGCTCAGGCTCTTGGTATTGCAGAGGGCGCTTTGGAGACAACCATCAAGTATGTAAAGGAAAGAAAACAGTTTGGCCGATCTATTGCACAGTTCCAGAATACACAGTTCCAGTTAGCTGATATGGCTACTAAGGTAGAGGCTGCTAAGTTATTGGTATATAAGGCTGCGATGAAGAAGGGTGAGTACCAGAATGGTGCAAAGGTTTCTTATTCTGTAGAAGCTGCTATGGCTAAATTATATGCTGCAGAGGTTGCTATGGAAGTGACAACAAAGGCAGTTCAGTTACACGGTGGTTATGGTTACATCAAGAGTACGACGTAGAGCGTATGATGCGTGATGCTAAGATTACAGAGATTTACGAAGGAACTTCAGAAGTTCAGCGTATGGTTATCTCTGCAAATCTATTAAACTAAGGAGGTAATTAACGTGAAGATTGTTGTTTGTGTAAAACAGGTACCTGATACAAAGGGTGGAGTAAAATTTAATCCAGATGGTACATTAGATAGAGGTGCGATGCTTACGATTATGAATCCGGATGATAAGGCCGGTCTTGAGGCAGCACTTCGTTTAAAGGATGAATATGGCGCTGAAGTTACCGTAATTACAATGGGACTTCCAAAGGCAGAAGAAGTACTGCGTGAAGCTATGGCTATGGGTGCTGATAAAGGGATTCTGGTAACAGACAGAGTGTTAGGCGGTGCTGATACTTGGGCTACTTCTACTACACTTGCAGGTGCAATTCGTAACTTGGAGTATGACTTGATTATCACAGGTCGTCAGGCTATTGATGGTGATACTGCACAGGTTGGTCCGCAGATTTCTGAACATTTAGGAATTCCGGTTATTTCTTATGCAGAGGATTTGAAGGTTGAGGGTAATAGTGTTGTCGTAAAACGTCAGTATGAAGACAGATATCATATGGTAAAGGCCGAGATGCCTTGTCTGGTAACAGCTCTTGCTGAGTTAAATGAGCCACGTTATATGACTCCAGGTGGAATTTTCGATGCATTTGATGCTGAGATTACCGTTTGGGGTAGAGCAGATCTTGTTGATGTTGATGATGCAAACCTTGGTTTAAAGGGTTCGCCTACCAAGATTGCCAAAGCTTCCGATAAGGTGAGAAAGGGTGCCGGTGAGAAGGTTACTCCTGATTCTCCGGAAGAAGCAGTAAGTTACATCATGGACAAGCTGACAACCAAACATGTAATCTAATTTAGAGAAAGAGAGTGGTGAATAGAATGAATTTAGAAGAATACAAGGGTGTATATGTCTTCGCTCAGCAGGTAGATAATCAGCTTAGCGGAATCGCATTTGAATTACTTGGTAAGGCAAAAGACCTTGCAAAAGATCTTGATACATATGTAGCCGCAGTTTTAATTGGTTCTGATGTAAAAGGTTTGGCTGACCAGTTAGCTGAATACGGCGCTGATAAGGTTATCGTTGTAGATGACCCTGAATTAAAGGAATACAGAACAGAGCCTTATGCACATGCATTGGCATCTGTTATTAATGAGTATAAGCCGGAAATCGTATTAGTTGGTGCGACAGCAATCGGAAGAGATTTAGGTCCTCGTGTATCCGCAAGTGTTCAGACAGGACTTACTGCTGACTGTACAGTACTTGAGATTGGTGATTTCCCGATCAATCCAATTCCGAATCAGGAGCAGAAGCACAATCAGTTATTAATGACTCGTCCTGCATTTGGCGGTAATACCATCGCTACAATTGCATGCCCGGATAACCGTCCTCAGATGGCTACGGTTCGTCCTGGTGTTATGCAGAAGATTGAGCCGGTTAAGGGTGCGAAAGCAGAGGTAATTGATTACAATCCTGGATTTACTCCGGATAACAAGTATGTAGAGATCCTTGAAATTGTAAAGGCTGTATCTGATACAGTGGATATTATGGATGCTAAGATTTTGGTATCCGGTGGACGTGGTGTTGGAAATGCCGAGAACTTTAAAATTTTGCAGGATCTTGCAGATGCAATCGGCGGAACAGTAAGCTGCTCCCGTGCAGTTGTTGATTCTGGCTGGAAGCCAAGAGATTTACAGGTTGGTCAGACCGGTAAGACTGTTCGTCCCAATGTATATTTTGCAATCGGTATTTCAGGTGCAATCCAGCACGTGGCAGGTATGGAAGAGTCTGACATCATTATTGCAATCAACAAAGATGAGGATGCTCCAATCTTTGATGTAGCTGATTATGGTATTGTTGGCGATTTGAACAAGATTGTTCCACAGCTTACAGCAGCTGTTAAGGCTGAGATAGCGAATAAGTAAAATATAAGACTTAAGTGACAGTATATCTTATGTTTTGGAAGAATGAAGCTATATTCAGTTATACATGAAGCGAAAACCCAGAGGTGCATCCTCTGGGTTTTATGTTATAATGCATAATATGAATTCAGGGAGAATGCGATGAAAGATTCTTATGATTTAAAAAGGCTGTCAATAGCGGATAAGGATTTGATACAATATTTTTTTAAAGAAGTATTTACAAAAGAGCCATGGAATGATGATTGGAGTAATGATGAGCAGCTGGATCAATATATTATGGAATTGGTTGGAAATCCTAATTCTTTGACATTAGGTTTTTTTGAGGATGAAAAGATGATTGGTCTGGCTATGGGATGTATCCGCCATTGGTATGAAGGGACAGAGTATCATATTGATGAATTATGTATCTCTACAAATATGCAGGGAAAAGGAATCGGAACAGAATTTATCAGGCGGATAGCGGATTGTATGGGGGGAGAAGGGATTAGCAGGATTTTTTTGCAAACTGATAGAAATATGCCGGCATATGAATTTTATAAAAAAAGAGGATTTGTGGAACTGCAAAACCATGTGTCGTTTGTGAAATCAGTACTATGATTTTTAACCAACTGATTGGAGTTGTATGATGGAATATATAAAATTTTTTTGGAAATATATTGATGAAGAAACACCTGTGCTTTTATTTTATGAGGTAGATGTTAATGAAGAAAGGTATGCTACCCGTATGATAGAAGTTTATAAAAATAGAGCCATAAAAAAGGTAATTGAAGAAGGGTTTCCATTTGTTACAGAGGCACCAGTCCCAACAGTGGATGAAATTAATATGGACAGTGATTTCTTTGCCTGTATTATTACAAGGGAAGAATTTGAGGAAATATATCATTCTGATGGACAAAAGTATAATGGTCCCATAGAATTTCCGGAAAAACCAAGATGAAAATGAGAAGGAGAACAGCGTGCAGTTAGTCAGAGTCACAAAAAGTATAAAAGAATATAAACAGATTAAGAAATTGTACAGGTTGGCATTTCCATGGGAAGAAAGGGCGCCGTTTTTTATTTTAATGAAGAAGGCTAAGCCTTCGGCTGCGGATTTCTGGGCTATGTATGATGATAAAAAATGGGTTGGGCTTGCCTATGTTGTAAAAGGTGATGAATTGGCATATATTTTTTATCTGGCAATCAAACCGGATGAACAGGGAAAAGGATATGGCGGAACAGCTTTAGAGATATTAAAGGATTATTATAAAGGCTGTAAATTATTTTTGGCGTTAGAACCCCTTGATCAGACAGCAGACAATTATGAGCAGCGTATAAAAAGACATTTATTTTATGAAAAATGCGGTCTTTCCGATATGCCATATAAGATAAAGGAAGCCTCGGTTATCTATGATATTATGGGAATTGGCGGAATAGTGGAACCTGAAGAGTATGGAAGGATGATGGAAAATTATCTTGGAAAGTTTTATAAGAGATTTGTAGATATGAAAATAATAAAGGATTCATGAGACTTTTTGAAATAAGGCATAAATATTTTTTATAGTCATGCAGTTTTAAATGATATATTTTCAGATAGGAGTTGGGATTTCAAGGATAACATTGTATTTGGATTCGGTTTAATAGTTGATGGGAGGAGAGGAAATACAGCCATAGTGAGGCAGGAGAAAGCTGAAACGGAATACAAAAATAAAAGCAAAAAAGAGAAGAGGAGAATGATATGGATAAGTTTTTTAAAATTACAGAGCGTGGCTCTACAGTAAAGGCAGAGATTATTGGAGGATTAACCACTTTTTTTGCCATGGCATATATTGTATTTGTGAATCCAAATCAGGTGGCAGGAGAGGGTGCTGCCGGCTGGCTTGCACAGGCAATGGATAATGAAGCGGTTTCTGCCCAGCTTGGACAGATTTGGAATGCTGTATTTGTGGCTTCCATTCTTGCAGCAGTTATCGGTACACTTCTTATGGCATTTCTTGCAAATATGCCGTTTGCACAGGCATGTGGTATGGGACTTAACTCCTTCTTCTGCACAGTGTTTGTTGCAGGTGCCTGTTTTGGAGGAGTAGATGTTATGGAAGGATATCATGCAGGCATGGTGCTTATCTTTGTATCAGGATTAGTCTTTCTTGTCTTGTCCATAACTGGAGCGAGAGAATATATCGCAAAGGCGATGCCCGATTGCCTGAAAAAAGCGATTCCTGCGGGTATCGGTCTTTTTATTGCCATGATTGGTATGAAAAATGCAGGATTGATTCAGGATAATCCATATACATTTGTGCAGTTTGTGGATATTCACGGTGCGGTAAGTGATGCAAAGGTAAATGGAACGGACTGGAAAGTGATAGTAATTCCGGCTTTGGTTGCTTTTGTAGGATTATTGGTTATTGCAGTATTAGAGCATTATAAAGTAAAGGGAAGCGTAATCATTTCCATTCTTGCTTCTACGATGCTATATTATTTTTGTATGCTGACGGTTCCAAGCTTTGATTTAGGTGCAATTGGACAGACATTTAAGGATTTCGGGGAAGTCGGCATTGTTGGACTGTTTGATGGAAAAGCGTGGAGTGATGCATTTGTCGGGGCTCCAGTTGGTGGTATATTTAATGCAGTCATGCTGATTATTACTTTTTGTCTGGTGGATATGTTTGATACGATCGGAACACTTTACGGTACAGCATCCCAGGCAGGAATGTTGGATGAAAATGGCGATCCCGTCAATGTTAACAAGTCCATGTTGTGTGATTCTATTGCAACGGTGGCAGGAGCAGCATTGGGAACGTCCACCTGCACTACGTTTGTGGAATCTTCTTCTGGTGTGGCAGCAGGAGCAAGAACAGGGTTCGCCAGTGTCGTAACAGCAATCTGTTTTGCTCTCTGCCTGTTTTTAAGCCCTCTTGCCAGCATTATTCCAAGTGCTGCAACAGCACCGGCTTTGATTTATGTTGGTGTGTTGATGATGAAGAGTTTTGCACAGGTAGATATGCATGATATTACATCTGCGGTTCCTGCATTTTTAGCACTGATTATGATGCCGCTTACCTATTCCATTGCAAATGGTATTGGTATCGGCGCGATTGCGTATGTGATTATTTCCCTGTTTACCGGTAAATATCACAAAAAGGATGTTGTGATTACGATTATTGCGGCATTATTTGTATTAAAATTTATTTTTGTGACGATGTAATATTGCTGTATGTATATTCCCTGTCCTGGTGTGGGAAATTATGCCGGACAGGGGATTTGTTTTATATGAAAGGTAGAGCATATTGGTGATATAAGAAGAGAAGGGGACAGAAATTTTACATAAATTGTATTTATATGGCATACGTTATTATAACAATGCTGGATGATAATATGGTATGGAAATATATGTAGTAAAACAGGGAGATACCCTGCGGGGTATTGCCACAGAGTTTGGGGTGTCGGCTGCCCGTCTGGCATATGACAATGAACTGGAAGGGGAACGTCTGGTGGTTGGTCAGGCATTGATAATACTGAGACCACAGACGGTATATACCATTGAAGAGGGTGATACTCTGCAAAGCATTTCAGACCGGTTTCAGACAACTGTGTTAAAACTGGTACGGAATAACTCCTATCTCCTAAATGAGGATTTTTTGCTTCCGGGCAGACAGATTGTGATTTCCTATGAGGCGGCAGAGCAGAGGGATATCGAGATTTTTGGATATGCTTATGCATTCATACAGGAAGCTGTCTTGGAAGAAAGCTGTCTTTATATACAGGAATTATTACCATTTTCTTATGGTTATAATGATGACGGTTCCTTGATTTCCATGAATGACGACAGGCTGCTGGCAGAGGCGGTACGTTTTGGTAATCGGAAAAGAATGGTCATTACACCTCTTGACCGCTATGAACGCTTTAATAATCAGCTGGTAGTACGACTTCTCTCAGACTCGCAGATGAGGGATACTTTACTGGATAATATATTGCAGACAATGCGGACGAAGGGATATGAGGCTTTGGATATTGATTTTGAATTTATTCCCGGAGAGTACAGAGATTCCTATGTAGCATTTATTGCAGAGACCAGAAACAGACTGAATGCGGAAGGGTATACGGTAAGCGTTGCAGTACCCCCGAAGATATCTGACGACCAGCCAGGGCTTTTATATGAGGGCATTGACTATAAAGCTATCGGAAATGCTGCAGATAGTGTCTTTTTGATGACATATGAATGGGGATATAAATATGGTCCTCCTATGGCGGTTGCACCTATCCCAAGTGTTAGAAGGGTATTAGACTATGCGGTTTCTGTAATTCCCAGAGAAAAGATTGATATGGGAATTCCCAATTATGCGTATGACTGGCCGCTTCCTTATGAAAGGAATGTGACAGAAGCGGAAACGATTGGAAATCTTCAGGCAGTCAGAAGAGCGGCATTATTTGGGGCAGAAATATTATATGATGAGGAAGCACAGGCACCATATTTTTATTATACAAGAGATGGGATTGCCCATGTGGTATGGTTTGAAGATGTGAGGAGTATCCAGGCTAAATATGATTTGATTGCAGAGTATGGGTTCAGGGGAGGCGGATATTGGAATCTTATGCGGGAATTCCGCCAGAATTGGATGTATGTAAATCAGATTATTGGATAAGGGAATAAAACAGGAACTGCTGCATTAAAAAGTTAATTTCTTAGTGCAGCAGCTCTATATTTTTGTATTTCAGGATAGTCTTAATATTCTCTGGCTTCTTCTTCCTTGTTCATTACACGGATTGCACCCTGTGCAAGAGCAAGTAATTCATCCTCTCCGGGATATACAGTGAATTCTGCGATGAAACCAAGCTTTTCCTTTAAAGCATCAATGGTTTCTGAATTATATGCAATACCGCCAGTGCAGATAATCTGATCCACTTTGCCGTCAAGAACCGCAGCCATGGCGCCGGCATCTTTTGCAATCTGATAATGGAAAGCGTCAATCAAATCTGCTGCTTCCTGATTACCCTCTGCTTTCATTTTCATTAAGTCCCGCATATCATTGGTTCCGATATAACCGTTAAATCCGCCATTGCCACAGATTTTTTTGTAAATTTCTTTTTCTGTGTATTTGCCGGAATAGCATAGCTTAATTAAATCGCCAACAGGGACAGTACCGGCACGTTCAGGGGAGAAGGCACCCTCACCATCTAAAATGTTGTTTACATCAATTACTTTGCCATTTTTATGGGCACCTACGGAAACTCCACCACCCATGTGAATCACGATTAAGCTTAAAGAGTCATAAGATTTACCAGTTTCTTTTGCATAGCGTTTTGCAACAGCTTTTTGATTCAGTGCATGGAAAATGCTTCTTCTGGGAAGCTCTGGCATACCAGAATATCTGGCAACCGGTTCTAATTCATCCACTACCACAGGATCGACGATATAGGAAGGGACGCCTACTTCATCTCCGATTTCTTTTGCTAAGATTCCGCCAAGATTGGAAGCGTGCTGTCCCTGCTTGCCGATTTTTAAATCTTCCAATAGAGCATCAGTCACGGAATAAGTACCACCAGGAATGGGTTTAAGTAATCCGCCTCGGCCAACAACCACATCTAAAGTTTGAATGTCAAAATTCTTTTCTTTTAAAACATCTAAGATTACGTCCTTACGGAAGTCTTTCTGGTCGATGATAGAAGCATATTTTGCAATCTCTTCCGTTGGATGTCTTAGTGTTTCTTCAAATATCTGCTTTTCATCTTCATATACACCAATTTTGGTAGAAGTAGAACCTGGATTAATAATTAAAATAGTGTAAGCCATTTATATATCCTCCTTAATATTGAGCACTTAATAAACAGGAACTGTGAATTTAGTGCAAAAATACATCAGACCACTTAGCGAGGTATTTTCGACTTAGTGGGCAAAGTGTTTTTTTATTGCTTATTCATTGCCTCGGCAACAACTGCACCGACAGCAATGGAATTTACCTTGGTCTCAAAATCATCGGAACGAGAGGTTAAGATAACCGGTGCTTTTGTACCGGTTAAGATATTACCATTTGTAACCTTTGCGTTGTGAACAAGCGCTTTATAGGTAATGTTACCTGCATGGATATCAGGGAATAATAAGATATCAGCATCACCGACAATTTTACGATCGGTTGCACCTTTATGTCTGGCAGCCTCTGAATCGATTGCAAGATCATAAGAAAGTGGACCGTCCACGATACAGCCGGTAATCTTACCTTCTTCATTCATTTTAGTAAGTTCAGCAGCATCAACTGTGACAGGCATTTTAGGATTGACTACCTCAACAGCAGCAAGAGGAGCCACTTTTGGACACTCAATACCACATGCATGGGCAATTTCAACTGTGTTGCGGATGATATTTGCTTTTGTTTCCAAATCTGGATATGGAATAAATGCAACATCACTTAAAAACAATAACCCGTCATGACCCTCAATATCAAAAATACATACGTGGGACAGGGTTTTGTCTGTACGGAGTCCAACTTCTTTGTCCAGTACACTCTTTAAGAAAGACTTGGTATCGATTAAGCCTTTCATATACATATCTGCTTTGCCGTCATGGACTAATTTGACAGCTGTCAGTGCAGCTTCATATGTATCCGTTACGTTGATGATTTCATAACCGGATAAATCCATGTTGATGGAAGCGGCAATTTCTTTGATCTTTGCCTCATCTCCAACTAAAACAGCTTCAGCAATCCCTCTTTTTTTTGCTTCGGCAACAGCCTCTAAAACGGCATCATCCTGTGCAACGGCAACAGCAACTTTCTTTGTGCTGCAGGCTGCAACTTTTGCAAGTAAATCGTCAAAAGTTTTTGTCATTTTTGTACACCTCGTTTAATTATTTTTGTTTGGTATTTGCAAAATTCTGTTCTTTGACCGTTCATTGTTACTAGAATATTAGGGAATTTCGCAATTACCTTTTCTAAATATTATTCAAAAATATAGTACCACCTTGACAGATTTTGGTCAAGGCAATTCCTGTGAGAATCTTGAGGGGAATGCATGTGAAAGATGAAAGAAAATCATGTATCAAACAGAGAAAAAACGCAATATCTTGTATTATGAAAAATTTGGAATGATAGAAATTGTGAAATTGTGGAAAAAATCTTTTCATTTTAGGTAAGATATGCTATACTAACATCAAATAATGTTTATCTATATATTTTTCATAAAATAGCAGCTTAGTTTTGTGAAAAGTATTAAATATAATACATAAAAAGACGATAATATAAGAATATAGACAGTTTATTAAATATGAGGTGATTGGGATGAATACAAGGAACGGATTAGTTGAAAAATTGTTAAAGGTGGCAAAAAAGCATAAGATTCTGACATATCCGGTATTAGCATTAGTGGCTGTTGCCAGTGTGTTTAATTATTTCTTTTCATGGAGCAAGGGAGCCGGCAAGCGTGTTATCGCAATGGTAATGGTTTTGGTTATGTTGGTATCCCAGTCATATTTTTTAACCTCGTCCGCTACAGCACTGGTGGATGATGAGAATGCGGCAAAGGTGCAAAAGGAGTTACAGGAAAAACTCATAGAGGAGGAAACTAATAAAGTTGTGGAGACTGCAACAGAGCAGACAGGTAAGGTTACAGAGATTACCACAGAATCGGGACAGACTGGAGAGATTGCAGCAACTACAGAAATGCAGGGGGGAGTTGTGAGCACGGAAGCAGATGCTGCCGGGTCAGGCACAAGTGAAGATACAGTAACTACAGAGAATGAGAAACCAGATGCAGAGGAAGATTTTGATCTTTCAGAAGAGGAAACAGATTCTAAATTAGCAGCAGGATATGTAAATTGTGTTTTCAGATATTTAAGGGGAAGTGGAAATGGTTCATGGGGTTCTATTCCTTATGATAAAATGATTGAAAAGAATCCTTCAGGAGAGTATGATTTACTAGACTTATCCAATAGTACACTTCAGGTGTTGAATAGCGGTGCAGATTATACAGAAAGTGGATGCTATATATTTGAAGGCTGGTATACCGGTCCAGAGTGCAGGGATAACCAGAAGGTAACTGATTTGTCAAAGGTAAAGGCAACCAATGATCAGATTATATTATATTCAAAACGTATGCTGGCAAAGTACAGAGTGCGTATTAATACAAATGCCGAAAATCCGGATGGGGGGCAGGATGTAGTAACATTTGATACAGATGCCGTAAAAGAAGGTGATTACTATTATGTAGATATTACAGAAAACACTTTTGATATTTCCAATATCAACAGAACCGGATATACAATGGGAAGAGCAACGGCAATAGGAGGTACTCCGGTAACGGATGCAGATAATCATAGTGTGTCAGTGACATTTAGCGGCAGTTCATTAGATAAGGTTATTACACTTAACTGGATAGCCAATAAATACAAGATAAGATATGCATTAAATGATGAGGCAGACAGCCCTATCGCTTATGAGCAGACAGTAAATTATAACGGTACGGAAACAATCAGGGAGACCAGTATTGCAGAACCCAAGGAAGGTTATGCGGTCTTAGGCTGGAGAATTGGAGATCCTATTAGTGGTCAGCAAGTGGACGCTGGCAGTAATGTACGTTTAGTACAGAATCTTTTGTATCAATATCCGCAGGAGGAAGCAGATATTGTTGTACTTTATCCAAATTATGATTATGCAGGAGTGGAGCTTGCATTAGCAGATGAAGAAAAGGTATTACAATTTGTATACAATGAGGAAAAAAGCTATTATGTTCAGGGGCGTTATGTAGGAAGCAACAAGGCAGGCAGTGATAATTTTGCATATGCTGTTCCAAATGCCGATACCATTAAGAATTCATATGGAATTGAAGTGATAGTAGATGATGACGGAGTCTGGTTTAGAGGGACGCCAACTAATATAGCTCCAGACGGAATGCAGGTTGGAATCGATATTACAGATAATAATGCACCAGGAGGACCACAGACGACAACACATTATGTGACGATTCAGATTGCTAAAAAAATCGTAAAGATAAAGCCGCCTGCAAATAATTCCCATATAAAGACCTATGACGGCACGAATGAGACGAGTGCAGAGTTTCCAAACGAGTTGAATACAGAAGTACAGGGAGTTACGGTAAGGTTTGATTCCGCACATTACAATTCTGCAAATGTTAAGGATGCCAATCGTATTATATTGGAAAATGTACAGGTTTTTGAAGAGGGAAAACCTACAAATCATTATGTAGTACAGCTTATTGATGGAGATTACTATGTTGAAGGACATATTACGCCGCGAAAAGTACTTTTCCGAACCTATGTTGACTGGAGCAAAAGTGCAACAAATAAAAGACAATATTTAAGGACAGGCGAAAAAGACGAACTGTTGAAATTTGTACTGGAAGAGGTAAAAGATGATACTGGTAATACAGGATTTTTAGACGGTGATTCTATTCAAAATGTGGAGCCAATTCAATTTATAACAGGTAGAGAAGATTTAATGGTGCCTGGTACATATGAGATTACAGCTAAGACAGCAGAGATTGTAAATTATGAGATTATTATTCATTACGAAGATGTAGGAACTTTTGAAGTAGTGGCAGAGGATCCGATAGAAGGAGAAGATTTTGAAATCAAAGGTACGCTAGGGAATAATGAATGGTATTATCAGACTTCTCCACAGGCTGTTATCAAAAAAGGCGTAGATTATGATATGATGCGTGTTTCCACAGATGGAGAAAATCCCAGTGGTTCTGCTGCACCGGCAGTGAATTTGAATGACGGAAATTATTCGGATGAAGATAAAATATGGATTCAGCTTTATGATACGAAAACGGGAGCAGTTTCCAGATGGAAAAGGATATATATCAAAGTAGATACGAAAGCGCCAGAATATGACAGTTTTGTGTTGATGCAGAATCAGGATACATTATATAACAGTACAGGAGAAGGTTTCTATTTTCCATCTAAGGGAATGGTTTCCTTTGGTAATTATTTTAACAACACCGTGAGCATAACGATTAAATTCAAAGATGTTACTTCAGGTTTGACTACATTGCATTATGGTCTTTATGGTGAGAGCGTGACAAAACGTTCCGTATTGTTTGAACCTACAGATGATGAATATGCGGTGGCTACTTTTGAATTATATAAAGGTGCTGTTGAAAAAGCAGGTACGATAGAATTTTGTGCTGAAGATAAAGCGGGTAATAAGAGTACGCCGATGAAATTGAGCCGTGATGGAGCAGATGACTGGAGTGTTGAGACAGGAGGACCGGCAATTGAGCAGTTCTTTGTAAGAGGCGGAGAAAACGGAGAGACAATTGCAAGTGGAAGTTCAGAATACTATGCAAATTGTGAAGCAGTTTTATCTGTAAAAGATACGGTATCAGGAGTAAACAGCGTAGCGTGGAATGTAAATGGTGTGCTGTTAGAAGCAGAGCGTGTAACGGATACCAAGAAAAAGCAGGGAATATGGACTTTTACAAAGAAAATTGACAACGACAAGCTTCCTAATGAGGATGGTATTTACAGTTTGTACGCAGTGGTTACGGATAATGCAGGAAATGCCAGCATATCAGATACTATTCAATTCAGGGCGGACAGTGAGCCTCCGGTTATTAACATTACATCAATGAATGATAAATGGGAAGCAGTTGCCAGAGTGGAGTTTGATACCTATGATTTGTTAAGCGGAATAAAGAGTATTAAAGTAAAAGACGAAGCAGGGAATCTGATTTCACATAAAGCAAGAGAGGAAAATGGAAGATACTATTGTTATTTTGAGACGAGTATAAAAGGAACATATTCTATCATTGTTTCCGATAAAGCGGGGAATACTGCTACAAAGGAGATTAATTTAGATAAGGTATCAGATCAGAATCCGGATTGTCCGCAGATTACGGTAACACCAGAGAATGCAGATGGAAATGACGGATGGTACAGACAGATCCCTTCATTTGCAATCAGTAATGTGACACAGACAGAAGATGGAACACAGGCTTTTACAAAGTACCAGCTTTGGAAAGAGGGAGAAGCGGCAGGCAGTGCAGTTTCTATTCCTTCCACGGTTTCTTCTGTATTAGAAGAGATTCCCGATGAGGGAATCTATAACCTGAAAGTCTGGAGTGAAAGTATTGCCGGTCAGGAATGCGAAGGCAGACATCAGTATCAGTTTAAGGTAGATACCATTTCACCGTCAGTAAAGTTTTCTACTACAAAAGGAAATGGCTCAACAATTTTAGTAAACTTTACAGTAACAGACAACGGAAGTGGTGTAGATGCCAAGACTATAAGAGTGCTTCATGGAACAACTGATATTACAGCAAAGGCTGAAGAGATAGAGAATGGATATGCGGGAAGCTTTGAAGTCAGTCAGACAGGAGATTATTTTATTCAGGCAGCTGATTATGCAGGAAACATATCGGATGTTGCAGCATTCAGACCGATGAGTATGAAGATTAAAGCGGTGACGAACATAACCAATTCATCTGCTACTTTAAGGGCCAATGTTATAAAAGGTACTTTTGATATTGCTTCTGTTGCATTGGCATACCGTAAAGCTTCAGATACAGCTTATACAGAAGCCGATGCATTGGTAACAAAAGATACAAGCGGAAATGCAGCATTATCAGCGGTGCTTGGCAATCTTCAGGAGGGTACGGCATATATATATAAAGTAACAGCAGTTTCTTCTGCCAATGAAGTTTTGGAATATGAGGGGTCTTTCAGAACCCGAGCATCAGGTGAGACAGGAATTTCTGTTTCCGGTACTGCCAGATATGCAGATAATAGAGCCGGTGCAGTTACAGTAGGTATATTTGATGGTAATATCTGTATTATGGCACAGGATGTAAATGCAGGAGATGAGTTTGTGTTTGAGAATGTACCGGATGGTAACTATAGTATTGTGGCAACGGATGGAATTTTTTCAAAAACTGTCAGATTGTTGATAAAAGACGGTATGGTAGTTTATCCAAACAGTTACATTGAAATGATACTTTCCGGGAAGAATACATCAGTAATCATTACGACAGACGAAACCCCGCATGTTACAGCAGATAATATGGATTCCATTTTTGATGATGATAATATTAACTTTACAGACAGGGATAAGGCATTGATTGAAGCTGGAGGAACAGTTGAATTTCAGCTGCATGCAACATTGATGCGGGTATCCAGTGTTTCCGCTAACGAGATATCTGCTATGTATGCTGTAACGGATAAGAATAAAATTGTAGGGGCATATTTAGATTTATCTTTATATAAAGTCGTAACGGATATGAATGGTGAGGCGAAGCGTACCAGAGTCACCAATCTTGCTAACGGTGCTAGTGTTTCGGTTACAATTCCGTTAGGTGATCTGGCGGGTAAACAGGATTTGGAAATTGTCAGAATCCATAATGACGGGGAAAATTTTGTCGGGGCATCTCTGGTGGATCAGGATAGTAATCCAAGTACCTATACCATCTCTTCTAACCAGTTCTCTACTTATGCAGTGTTATATCGAAGAGAGGCAGATGTGGAGGCACCACCTACCGGAGACGGTGGAACGAATGATAAACCTATAGGCGATACTACAGAAAAACCGGATGATAAACCGGTAAATGATCCGGATGATAAACCGGGGGATGATCCTGTTGACGAACCAGATGATGATGGAACGGGTGATAAGCCACAAAAGGGAGCTTCTGTCGGTTCTCTTAAGAGTTCAGGTTCAGCGAAGACGGGAGACGGAACACCAATAGCAGCAGTAGGAGGCTTTATGTTATTATCCATGGGAGGATTCTTCTTCTTCCGCAAAAAAATAAATAAATATATAGAACATTAATTATGAGAAAATAGCAATAATTTCCTAAATAAAAAGAAGTTCCCTGCAAATACTATAGTCAAGACAGTAAAGTGTCTTAAATATATTTATTTGGAGGGAACTGTTATGTCAAACAATTCTAGTAAGAAATCTGACGCAATGAACAAGTTTAAAATGGAGTGTGCATCTGAAGTAGGTGTTTCTTTAAAGAACGGTTACAACGGTGATTTGACTTCCAGAGAGAACGGTTCTGTTGGTGGACAGATGACAAAGAAGTTAGTAGAAGCACAGATGAACCAGATTTCTGGTAAGTAATCGGATAATTTCATCTGAAAGGAAGGTCGTAATTTACCTTTTTATGAAAAAGGTGAATTACGGCCTTTTCCTGTTAGCCTTTTTGAGGAACGGATAAATGAAAAAGGACTTTACATTTATACATACTGCATGATATAATTGACTGATTAGTGCAGATGGATGCCTGCTTTGGCAGGAGACTTGGTTCCTGTAGCAACGAGTCAAGTGTACTTGTATGCACATTTGGCACCTGCTGTGAGGGTCACATGCTCCGCTGCTCTGTGGCGTTGCAAACTAGATGCCTCGTTAATTGCAACGGGGTTGTTGACTTGGAAACTGCAAATGAATAAAATGTTATATATTTAAGGAGGAATTGTTAAAGATGAGTTTAACAGTGGAAAATTTAGAAAAGAATATGGCAAAGCTTACGATTACGGTACCGGCTGCTGAGTTTACAGAGGCAATGAAGGCTTCTTATAATAAGCAGAAGGGACAGATTTCTATTCCCGGCTTCCGTAAAGGTAAAGTGCCTCAAGCATATTTAGAAAAGATGTATGGTCCGGAAATGTTTTATGAAGATGCAGCAAATACATGTATGGAAAACTCATATCCAGGGGCACTTGATGAGTGTGAATTGGATGTTGTTTCTCGTCCAGAAGTTGACATAACACAAATGGAAAAGGGAAAAGACTTTATTTATACAGCAACTGTAGCGGTGAAACCAGAAGTTACTTTAGGTGATTATAAGGGTATTGAGATTGAAAAGGTTGAAGTAGAGGTAACGGATGAAGATGTGGAAGCAGAACTCTTAAATGTTCAGAAGCAGAATGCAAGAAATATTCCGGTAGAAGACAGAGCAGCAAAGATGGATGATGAAGTAATGATTGATTTTGAAGGCTTTGTTGACGGTGAAGCATTTGAAGGTGGAAAAGGTGAGAATTACCAGCTTACACTCGGATCTCATTCTTTTATTGATACATTTGAGGATCAGATTGTAGGAAAAAATATCGGTGATGAATTTGATGTGAATGTTACGTTCCCAGAGGATTATCAGGCAGCAGATCTTGCCGGCAAGCCAGCAATATTTAAGTGTAAGTTAAATGGCATCAAGGAAACGGAACTTCCAGAATTGGATGATGAATTTGCATCAGAAGTTTCAGAGTTTGATACGATGGATGAATACAAAGCAGATATTAGGGCAACACTTCAGGTGAAGAAAGAAAAAGCCGCTAAGAATACAAAGGAAGGTCTTGTAATCGATAAGATTATTGAAAATGCATCTATGGATATTCCGACTCCTATGGTAGAGACAACAAAGGAACAGATGATGCAGGAATTTGCACAGCAGATTAGTTATCAGGGACTTTCTATTGAACAGTATTTCCAGTTTACCGGAATGTCTAAGGAGAAGTTTTTAGAAACTGCAACTCCAGAAGCAGAAAGAAGAATTAAATCACGTCTTGTGCTGGAAGCAATTGCCAAGGCAGAAGATATTCAGGTATCTGATGAAGAGTTGAATGAGGAATTAAAGAAGATGGCTGAGATGTATCAGATGGATTTAGAACAGTTGACAGGACTGGTTGGTGATTCAGAGAAGGAAGCGATTATGCAGGACATTGCTGTACAAAAGGCAGTAGATTTGGTGACAGAAGCTGCAGTAGAAAAGTAGGATTGATTAGATGAAGGAGGATTTGGTATGAGTTTAGTACCTTATGTCATTGAGCAGACCAGCAGAGGAGAACGTTCTTACGACATTTATTCCAGATTATTAAAAGACAGGATTATTTTTCTTGGAGAAGAGGTTAATGATACGACAGCAAGTATTGTAATTGCACAGCTTCTTTTCTTGGAGTCAGAAGATCCTTCAAAGGATATTCAGTTATATATTAACAGTCCGGGAGGTTCTGTTTCTGCCGGATTTGGCATTTTTGATACAATGAATTATATTAAGTGTGATGTTTCTACAATTTGCTGTGGAATGGCAGCAAGTATGGGAGCGTTCCTGCTTGCAGGTGGTGCACCGGGCAAACGTATGGCACTTCCTAATGCAGAGATTATGATTCATCAGCCGATGGGTGGTATGCCTAGTGGCAGTCAGGCAAGTGATATGGAGATAACCACACAGCATATTTTAAAGACAAAAAGAAAAATTAATGAGATTTTGGCAAAAGAATGTGGTAAGCCGGTTGAGATTCTTGAAAAGGACACAGACAGGGATAACTGGCTTAGTGCACAGGAAGCAGTGGACTATGGTCTGATTGATTCCATAATTGCAAATCGTGAGTAGATTAAGTAATGTAAAGAATGAGGTGTAGCTATGGCAGGTCGCGGAGATGATAGAAAACCTTTACGTTGTTCATTTTGCAATAAAACACAGGATCAGGTAAGAAAGTTAATTGCCGGACAGAATGTTTTTATTTGTGATGAGTGTATTGAGGTTTGTTCCGAAATCATTGAAGACGAATTAGAAGATTATGATGAGTCTTCTGATATTAATTTATTAAAACCCAAAGAGATTAAAGAATTTCTTGACCAGTATGTGATTGGTCAGGAAGATGCGAAAAAGGTGCTTTCTGTTGCAGTGTATAATCATTATAAGAGAATTCTTTCAGACAAAGATTTTGATGTAGAACTGCAAAAAAGTAATATCATTATGGTAGGTCCTACCGGTTCCGGTAAAACTTATCTGGCACAGACGCTGGCAAAGCTTTTAAATGTTCCGTTTGCCATTGCTGATGCAACTGCATTGACAGAGGCAGGATATGTAGGTGAAGATGTTGAGAATATACTTCTTAAGATTATTCAGGCTGCCGATTATGATGTGGAGAGAGCACAGCACGGTATCATTTATATTGATGAGATAGATAAGATTACTAAAAAGTCAGAAAATGTATCCATCACCAGAGATGTATCCGGTGAAGGCGTGCAGCAGGCATTACTTAAGATTATTGAGGGAACGGTTGCTTCCGTGCCACCGCAGGGAGGCAGAAAGCATCCTCATCAGGAATTTATTCAGATAGATACGACTAATATTTTATTTATTTGCGGTGGAGCATTTGATGGTCTGGAAAAGGTGATTGAGAATCGTATCGGTAAAAAGTCTATCGGATTTGGTGCTGAATTAGCAGAAAAAACGGATGAAAATGTGGGAGAATTACTTAAAAAAGTGACTCCTGCGGATTATGTTAAGTATGGTCTGATTCCGGAATTTATCGGGCGTGTACCGGTTACTGTGACTTTGGAATTGTTGGATGAAGAAGCACTTGTCCGTATTCTGACAGAACCAAAGAGTGCAATTTGTAAGCAATATAAAAAATTGTTTGAATTAGATGGTGTGGAACTGGAATTTGAAGAAGAGGCATTGAAGGCAATTGCAAAAGTGACAATGGAAAGGAAAACAGGTGCCAGAGGTCTTCGTTCCATTATTGAGAAATCCGTTACGGATTTAATGTATGAGGTTCCATCCAATGAAGAGATTGCAAAATGTGTTATTACGAAAGAAGCTGTGGAAGGTACCGGAGAACCGGAGATTATATATACAGAATCTCCAAGACCGAGAAAATCTTTTGTAAAACGCCATCCGAAGACGAATAATGGAGAGATTGCATAAAATGGTGATAATACAGGAATCTGTGTTATGAGTAAAGAATATCAAATGGAAGTGGAACTTGTTAAGATTGCAGGTTCCATTTCTGCGTTCATAAGTTTGTGGAGTGAGGAATGGATATGGAAAATACAAAACAGGATAGATGCAGAATCCCAATGATGGTGCTTAGAGATATGGCAATCATGCCGGGAACCAGTGTTCATTTTGATATACAAAGGGATGTTTCAATCCATGCAGTCAATGCGGCGATGGAGGGAAATCAGGATTTATTTGTAGTTGCGGCAAAGACTTCCAATGCCGGTGATAAAGTTTCCAGGGAACAGTTATATGAAGTAGGGACGATTGTTACGGTAAGACAGGTGTTAAAACTTCCCAAGGGATTGATCAGGGTTCTTTTTGCAGGGAAGGAAAGGGCAGTATTAGATGAAATGTCTTATGAAGACGACTATTATAAAGCATCTGTTACGAGGATGGTCAGTGATATGAATCAGCTGTCAGAGACAGAATGTACTGCAAGAATTCGTACGATTAAAAGTGTACTGAAACGATGTGAAAAATGCCGGCTGATCCCCAATGAAATGACAATGTCCACGCTGAACAAAGTAAAGGATTTGGAATTTCTGGTTGACCTGACAGCAGAAGCAGTCCCGATGCAGATACATTTGAAACAGCAGATTTTGGAGACAGCAGATATTTCGGAAAGAGTGGAAAAGCTGCTCACGATTCTGTTGAATGAAATTGAGATTTATGAAATTCGTGCCGAGATTGGTGAGAAGCTTAAGGACTGTGTGAACAAGAATCAGCGGGATTATGTATTAAGAGAACAGCTTAAGGTAATTAAGAAAGAACTCGGTGAGGAGAATACAGAAGATGAAGGCGATCGTTATCAGGCATGGCTTTCGGAAGTAAATCCGCCCAAAGATGTGAGAGAGAAATTAGAAAAAGAAATAAAAAGGTTCAGGAGTTTACCCTATGCATCTTCAGAAAGTGCGGTAATCCGTAATTATATTGAAACCCTGCTGGAATATCCATGGAACCAGTCCAGTGAAGAAAACCGAGATATGAAAAAAGCGATTGAACGGTTAGAAAGGGATCATTACGGACTTACCAAGATTAAAGAGCGGATTATCGATTATCTTGCCGTGCGTAATTTGAGCGAAAAAAAAGATGCACCGATTCTTTGTCTGGTGGGACCTCCGGGAACAGGAAAAACTTCCATTGCCAGATCCGTTGCTGCCTCGCTTCATAAGGAGTATGGCAGAATTGCTTTAGGAGGTGTCAGGGATGAGGCAGAAATCAGGGGACACCGGAAAACTTATATTGGGGCGATGCCGGGAAGAATTGTAACAGCTATTGCAAAGGCAGGTGTGAATAATCCATTAATTTTATTAGATGAAATAGATAAGACCAGTAGTGATTATAAAGGAGATACTTCTTCTGCATTATTAGAGGTGCTTGACGGAGAACAGAATGTTTATTTTACGGATCATTATTTTGAAGTGCCGGTGGATTTAAGCAGTGTGCTGTTTATTGCTACAGCTAATGATGCTGCCGCCATTCCGGAACCTCTTCGTGACCGCATGGAGCTCATAGAGGTTAACAGTTATACAGAAAATGAGAAGTTCCACATTGCAAAGCTGTATCTGGTTTCAAAGCAGCTTGAGAAGAATGGCCTGAAAAAAAGACAGTTTAAGATTACAGACGAAGCCATTTACAAAATCATACGGAATTATACAAGGGAGGCAGGAGTACGTAATTTAGAGAGGCTTTTGGGAAGGCTGATGCAAAAAGCCGCACGGGGTATCGTGACGGAAGAGTTTAAGTCTCTTAAGGTAACACCTAAAAGATTGCCAGAGCTACTGGGAGTGGAAAAATACACGACTGACGATGAAGACTTTGCAGATAAGGTTGGTGTGGTATCGGGACTGGCATGGACAAAAGTGGGCGGAGATACCCTGAAAATAGAAGTAAATCTGTTGGAAGGAAAAGGCGGTCTTACTCTGACAGGAAATCTGGGAGAAGTGATGAAGGAATCTGCCCAAATTGCACTTTCTTTTGTGAGGACACTTTCTGAGGTGAAAAAATTGCCGGATGAATATTTTGAAAAGCACATTGTTCATGTACATGTTCCAGAAGGAGCAACCCCAAAGGATGGTCCGTCAGCGGGCATTACAATGGCACTTGCCATGTATTCTGCATTAACAAACCGCCCGGTAAACGGAAGAATTGCAATGACAGGTGAGGTTACATTGAAAGGGAATGTGCTTCCAATCGGTGGGTTGAAAGAGAAACTGCTTGCTGCGAAAAATGCAGGTATGAATAAGGTATTGGTTCCGGCGAAGAACCGAAAGAATGTGGAAGAATTGGAAGCTGAGATTACAGAAGGGCTGGAAATTTTATATGTTTCCCACATGAATGAGGTGATTCAAAACGGAATTGCAAAGCGTACGATTTCTTTGAAGATGTAGAGTGAGATGTGTTATCTGTAAAGTAGAATTGGTACAGATTATTTGGAGGAAATGTGAATGGTTATAAAAAGTGCACAGTTAGAGACAGTTTGTGGTGTTACCAGCAAGCTGCCAAAGAATAAAGAATTGGAAATTGCATTTGCGGGAAAATCCAATGTAGGAAAATCTTCCTTGATCAATGGACTTCTCAATAGAAAAGCATTGGCAAGGACGTCTTCCCAGCCGGGAAAAACCCAGACAATTAATTTCTACCGGATTAATGATGCATTTTATTTTGTGGATTTACCGGGCTATGGTTATGCCAAAGTTTCTGTTTCAGAGCGGGAAAAATGGGGAAAGATGATAGAGAGATATCTGCATACCTCGGAAAATCTTGTGTTGGTGTTCTTGTTGATTGATATTCGCCATGAACCTTCTGCAAATGATAAGATGATGTATGACTGGATTGTGCATAATGGATTTACTCCGGTTGTTATTGCTACAAAATTGGATAAGATAAAACGCTCCCAGCTTCAGAAGAATTTAAAAGGTATACGCACGAAACTGGAGATGCCTAAAGAGGATATTATCTTCCCGTATTCTGCATTATCCAAGCAGGGGAGGGAAGAAATACTTGATTATATTGAATCGGTTCTGGCAGGATGATTAAGTATCCTGCCAGACCTGCGTAATCAGATATTGATAGATTTCTTCACTTTTACTCTGCCAGGAGTCGCAAATATGAATAGCCTGTTCCTGTGTGGGAACAGTAAGTTTAATCTCTAACAGAGTCTGATTTCTTTCTTTAATACTGCATTGTGCGATATATTCATTATTAGATGGATAATAGTCGGAAGAAATAGCAGATTCATTACGAAGTTCAATCTTTTGTTCTTTCAAATAGTTAAGGATATCCATTTTTATCGCATCTGATATTTTGAATTCAAATAATTCTATTGCCTCTTTACCTTGTTCGGTAATTTCATACAGGGAATGATTCCGTTCAGCAGTGGGTTTGATAAAATCATTTTCAATCAGCTCATTAATGGCGATTTGAAGATTAAAATAGCTGGTATATCCTTTATCCAGAACAAACTGCGAAATCTGGGCAAAGGTAAGTGGGAAATCTACTCTGTCTAACATATATAATACCATTAACTTGTAAAGAACCAGTCCTTCACTTGTCATACAAACTCCATTCTGCCGTCTATAAACGGCATTACAAACATTAATTTAAGAGTGGATATGGGATTTTACGGCTTCACTTACGATATCGGCTACCCGTGGATCAAATGCTTCTGGCATGATAAAATCATCGTTTAACTCTTCGTCTGAAACCAGCCCGGCAATGGCATTAGCAGCAGCTAATTTCATTTCTTCGGTGATAATGGAAGCACGACCTTCCAGGGCACCTTTAAAAATGCCGGGAAAGGCTATGACATTATTTACCTGATTAGGGAAATCGGAACGTCCGGTTCCCACGATTCTTGCACCAGAGGCTTTAGCGATATCCGGCATGATTTCTGGAGTAGGATTTGCCATGGCGAATAAAATGGAATCTGTGTTCATGGATTTTACCATCTTGGCTGTTACAATATTCGGTGCGGAGACACCGATAAAGATGTCGGCTCCGATTAATGCGTCTGCAAGAGAGCCGGTTTTTTCTTCTAAATTGGTGACTTTCACCATTTCCTGCTGCATCCAGTTAAGGCCCTCGTAATCTTTGTGAAGAATACCGTTACGGTCACAGATGGTAACATTTTTAAAACCATAGGTAAGCAATAATTTTGTAATGGCAATTCCAGCAGAACCGGCACCGTTTACGACAACTTTGCAGTCTTCCTTGTTTTTTCCTGTAATGCGGAGGCTGTTGATAATACCAGAAAGAACGACTATGGCAGTACCATGCTGGTCATCATGGAATACAGGAATATCCAAAGCTTCATTCAGGCGTTTTTCTATTTCAAAACAGCGTGGAGCAGAAATATCTTCCAGATTGATTCCTCCAAAAGCGGGAGCGATACGAATGATTGTATCTACTATTTCATCGGTATCCTGAGTATCCAGACAGATGGGAACCGCATTGACATTGCCAAAGGATTTGAATAGTACAGCCTTTCCTTCCATAACAGGCATGGCAGCGGCGGCACCGATATTACCCAGACCAAGTACAGCACTTCCATCAGAAATAACAGCAACCGTGTTGCCTTTTTGTGTATATTTGTAGACATCCGCAGGATTTTCGGCTATCTTTCTACAGGGTTCAGCAACACCAGGAGTATAAGCTAATGATAAGTCTTCGCGGGATTTGACCTGGCACTTTGGTTCTGTGCTTATTTTACCGGCCCATTCCTCATGTAATTTTAAAGCTCTTTCGTAAACATTCATTTTTATCCACCTTTAAATATAAATAAATTTGTGATCATCACATTGCTTTTAATCTTACCATTTAGATTAAGGTAATGCAAGGTTCTTTCAGGAAATTTTGAGAGTGTTTTGTTTTATGAAAATCGGCATTTTGGGGTTTACATTCCTATAAAGTGTGTTATAATCGGAATAGTTGTGAAATATCTATATCTATTATTCAGATTTTACCCAGTATTGATAATTGATTTTTGCGGGCAGGGAGTCGGATTTATGCCTGTTATTGTGTTTTTCTCTGCTTTATGTGAGGCGGACAAGAGGAAGGAGTATGTATGAACTATGAGGATATGACTTTGCAGGAACTTAAGAATGTAGCAAAGGAATTAGGAATCAAGGGCGTTACGGTTATGAAAAAGGATGAATTGACAGATCTTTTGAATGCAGTAAAAGGACATCAGAAAGAGACTGTTAAAAAGGAAAAGAAGGATGCCGTAAAAGCAGATACTGTTGATATGAATCTTGACAGCGGTAAAGAGGCTAATGGTATATTAGAGGTTATGTCGGATGGCTTTGGTTTTATCCGTTGTGAGAATTATCTTCCGGGTGAGAATGATATCTATGTTTCGCCGGCACAGATCAAACGTTTTAATTTGAAAACGGGTGATATTGTTATTGGTAATCAGAAGGTTAAAACAGAAAAAGAAAAATTTGCAGCGCTTTTATATATTAAAACAATTAACGGATATTCTGTGGAAGAGGCGATGAAACGTAAAAATTTCGAAAATCTGACGCCTGTTTTTCCAGATGAAAGAATTAAGCTTGAGAATGAACATGCTAAGGGTGTTTCCATGCGTATTATGGATTTGCTGGCACCGATCGGAAAGGGACAAAGAGGAATGATTGTGGCACCCCCCAAAGCAGGTAAGACGACTCTGCTTAAGCAGATTGCTATCAGTATCAGCAGAACTTACAGGGATATGCACCTTATTGTACTGCTGATTGACGAACGTCCGGAAGAGGTTACGGATATCAGGGAATCCATAGAGGGACCGAATGTGGAAGTCATTTATTCTACTTTCGATGAACTTCCAGAGCATCACAAGCGTGTATCCGAAATGGTATTGGAGCGTGCGAAGCGTTTAGTGGAGCACAAAGAAAATGTTGTAATCCTGCTGGATTCCATTACCAGGCTGGCAAGAGCATATAATCTCACGGTTCCCCCAAGTGGAAGAACTTTGACCGGAGGTCTGGATCCGGCTGCTTTGCATATGCCAAAGAAATTTTTCGGAGCAGCAAGGAATATGCGTGAAGGGGGTTCCCTGACGGTATTGGCAACGGCATTGGTAGAGACAGGTTCTAAAATGGATGATGTCGTATTTGAAGAGTTTAAAGGAACTGGTAATATGGAGCTGGTTCTTGACCGTAAGCTTTCGGAAAAGAGGATTTTTCCAGCTATTGACATTGCAAAATCGGGAACAAGGCGGGATGATCTGCTGTTAACCCCATTAGAGCAGGAAGCAGTGTATGCCATGCATAAAGAATTCTCTGGTAACAGGGGAGAGGAATCAATAGAAGAAGTGTTGAAGCTTTTTGTGAGAACGAAGAATAATCAGGAGTTTTTGGATTTAGTAAAACGTTCTTTGTTGAGAAAATAGTAAAGTTATTATTAAGAGAAAAAGTGCTTGCAATTATATGTTAAGCATGGTAAAATACAGAAGTTGTTTAGGCGGGTTGGAATCTGCCAATATATTTTGAGAGGTGTATACGATGAGAGAAGGAATTCATCCAAATTATTATCAGGCAAAAGTGGTTTGTAACTGTGGTAACGAGTTTGTAACGGGTTCGACCAAGGAAGAGATTCATGTAGAGATTTGTTCTAAATGTCATTCTTTCTATACAGGTCAGCAAAAAGCAGCTCAGGCTCGTGGTCGTATTGATAAGTTCAATCGTAAGTACGGAGTTAATCAGGCTAATTAGTAACGGTTTAGGTTGGGATTGAATAATCTCAACCTTTTTGCGTTATAAGCATGAACGCAGTTTCCGAATGAATATGCTGACAGCTTGCTGTCAAGCATATTTATCGGAAACTATGTGAGTGTTAACGAACACCGAGAAGAAGCGAAGCGGAATCGAGGTGCGTTCGTGAGAGTGAAGGGAAAATAATCGAACACCGGACTGGAGTACAGATAGATTTTTTGAAAGAATAGAGGTTTGTATCATGGAAGAAAGATTACCAAAGGGAACACTTGGCGGTCAGGCGGTAATTGAGGGCGTTATGATGAAGGGTCCGAAAAGTTATTCCGTCGCAGTAAGAAAGCCGGATCACAAGATAGAAGTAAAACTGCAAAAACATCAGTCATTTGGGGATAGACATACTTTTTGTAAGGTGCCGTTTATCCGAGGAGTCGTGAATTTTGCTGAAGCAATGGTAATAGGAATGAAAACTTTTACCTATTCGTCCTCTTTTTATGAAGAGGATGAAATAGAGACAAAAGCAGATAAGCTGTTTAAGGATATTTTTAAGGAGAAGGCAGAAAATGTTATTATTGGATTTACGGTTCTGTTATCTGTTATTATCGCAGTTGCGCTGTTTATGATGCTGCCGGCGGTTTTGGCGGAAATTATTGGAAAATGGGTAAAAAGTCATATCTGGCTTTCGGTGATAGAGGGTATGATACGCCTTGTGATTTTTATTATTTATGTGCTTTTGATTTCACAGATGGAAGATATTAAGAGGGTTTTTATGTATCATGGGGCAGAGCATAAGACGATTAACTGTTATGAATCAGGCGAAAAGCTGACTCCGGAAAATGTTGCGAGACATACCCGTTATCATAAACGTTGTGGAACCAGTTTTTTATTCATAGTTATGATCGTCAGCATTTTTGTGTTTATGTTTATCACGGCTGAACAGATGTGGCTGCGTTTTTTACTGCGACTGATACTGGTTCCTGTGGTTGCCGGTATTTCTTATGAATTTATTCGGCTGGCAGGAAGATATGATAATGCATTTTTAAATGTTCTAAGTAAACCTGGAATGTGGATTCAGAAGCTGACTACAAAAGAGCCGGAAGAGGAAATGATTCAGGTAGCCATTATATCAGTGGAAGCGGTTTTATACGGGAAAACTTATGTGGATGCAGTCAATGAGGCACAGGGAATCGGTGTGTCCAAGGATTAAAGAATGGCAGACCGGGTGCCGCTTACAAACCGGTTACAGGCGGGAGGCAGATGAATGGCTACAATTCGGGAATTACTAACTCTTGGAAAAGAGAAACTGGAAAGCAGTGGGAATGAATATGCAAAATATGAACGGAAGGTGCTGTTAGAAGAAGTTCTCGGCTGTAATTATATGTATATGCTGATGAATGGAGAAGAAGAGGTTTCCAGTGAGAAGGAAAATAAGTATCTTAGTCTGTTAGAACGGAGATGTGCACATTATCCGTTACAGTACCTGATGGGATATGCACATTTTATGGATTATACTTTTTATGTAAATGAGAGTGTTCTGATTCCTAGAAATGACACGGAAATTTTAGTAGAATGTGCCAACAAAATATTAGAGGATATGACAGAAAGTTTGTGTACGAAACCAGAGCCAGCAGGAAAGGGTAAATCTGAAAATGCTGTGCAGGTATTGGATTTATGCTGTGGTACAGGATGTATCGGCATTTCTTTAAAATTATATCATCAGGAGATCGTACTTACCCTGGCAGATGTTTCTAAAGAAGCTTTAGAGGTTGCAAAGCGTAATCTGGAAAAACATGATGTTAAGGGAGAACTTATATGCAGTAGTCTTTTCCAGAAAATTACAGGGAAAATGGATATGATAGTCAGTAACCCCCCTTATATCGAAAGCAGGGTAATTGATACATTGATGCCGGAGGTAAAGGAGCATGAACCGCTGCTGGCGTTGGATGGTGGTGAGGACGGACTTGATTTTTATAGAAAAATTACAATGCAGGCGCCCGATTATTTAAATACCGGAGGGTGGCTGTTATTTGAAATAGGGTATAACCAGAAAGAGGCGGTTTTGCAGATTATGAGAGCAAAAGGTTTTAAGGATTTAGGAGTGAAGACGGATTATGCAGGTCTTGATCGTGTTGTATATGGGCACTTGTAGCAGTGCGTAATGATAAAATAGAAAAGAAAAAGAGAGGAATATGAATATGTTTGATAAATTGGAAGATATATTAGCACGTTATGAGTCAGTGTTAGAGCAGCTGAGTGATCCGGATGTTTTAAATGACCAGGAAAAATATACAGCACTTATGAAGGAGCAGAGTGATCTGGCTCCGATTGCAGACAAATATAAGGAATATCTGGCAGCAAAACAGGCGATTGAAGACAGTCTGGCCATGTTAGAGGAAGAAAAGGATGAAGAGATGCGTGAACTTGCAAAAGAGGAGTTAAATGATTCCAAGGATGCAGTGGAGCGTATTGAAAATGAACTGAAAATTCTGCTGCTGCCGAAGGATCCAAATGATGATAAGAATGTAGTAGTGGAATTAAGAGCTGGCGCAGGTGGAGATGAATCAGCGTTATTTGCTGCTGAGGTTTTTCGTATGTACCAGAAATATGCGGATAGAATGCATTGGAAGACAGAATTGATCAGCTTAAATGAAAACGGGATTGGTGGTTTTAAGGAATGTTCATTTATGATCAATGGTAAAGGTGCATTTTCACGTTTGAAATATGAAAGCGGGGTACATCGTGTACAACGTGTTCCGGAAACGGAATCTGGTGGAAGAATCCATACTTCTACCATGACAGTTGCAATTATGCCTGAGGCAGAAGAAGTAGATTTTGAACTGGATATGAATGATTGTAAGTTTGATGTGTTCCGTGCTTCGGGAAATGGTGGACAGTGCGTCAATACAACAGATTCCGCGGTACGTCTTACCCATATACCGACAGGAATTGTTATTTCCTGTCAGGATGAGAAGTCGCAGCTTAAGAACAAAGATAAAGCCCTTAAGGTTTTACGTGCCAAATTATATGATTTGGAATTACAAAAGGCTCATGATGCAGAAGCAGAACTCCGTAAGAGCCAGGTGGGAACCGGTGACCGTTCAGAAAAAATCCGTACGTATAACTTTCCCCAGGGCCGTGTGACAGATCACAGGATAAAACTTACACTTCATAAGTTAGATCAGGTCATGAACGGGGACTTAGATGAGGTTATTGATAGTCTGACGGCTGCTGATCAGGCGGCTAAGCTTGCAAAGATGAATGAGGCATAAAGAGAAGCGAGGAATATACAGATATGAAACCATGGGAAAAAAATATTCGGGAGGTAACTCCTTATACACCGGGAGAACAGCCAAAGGAAAAGGATATTATCAAATTAAATACGAATGAAAATCCTTATCCGCCTTCCCCAAAAGTGATGGAGGCAGAATTAGAATTGGAACAGCTGCGTTTTTACCCGGATCCATCAGCAATGGAACTAGTAGAGGCGATTGCCCGGTATCATGGATTAAACAGTGATCAGGTATTTGTGGGCGTTGGTTCAGATGATGTGCTTGCCATGTCTTTTCTCACTTTTTTTAATTCTGACAAACCAGTGTTTTTCCCGGATATTACATACAGTTTTTATGATGTATGGGCGGATTTATTCCGCATCCCATATGAGACAAAAGCATTGGATGATGATTTTTGTCTGATGGCAAAGGATTATTATGCGGCAAATGGGGGCGTGATTTTTCCTAACCCTAATGCACCTACAGGACTTGCAGTGAAACTTTCTTTTGTGAAGGATATATTAGATCATAACCAGGATGTGGTCGTGATTGTGGATGAAGCATATATAGATTTTGGCGGGGAGTCTGCGGGTGCATTGCTGGATCAATATGAGAATTTGCTAGTGGTACGCACGTTTTCCAAATCACGTTCTTTAGCAGGGCTGCGGATTGGTTATGCCATGGGAAATAAAAAGCTGATTCAGGCATTAAACGATGTAAAATACAGCTTTAATTCGTATACAATGAATTATCCGACTATTGTGATGGGAAAAGCCAGCATAGAAGATGAAGCATATTTCCGGGAGAGTGTGGCAAAGATTGTTAAAACAAGGGAATGGTTTAAAGAGGAACTTGCAGGATTAGGATTTCTTTATTTTGAATCCAGTGCTAATTTTGTATTTGCAGGGCATAAAGAGATTCCGGCAAAGGATATTTTTGAGGCAGCAAGGAATAAAAAGATATTTATCCGATATTTTGATAAGCCAAGAATTCGTAATTATCTGCGTATTTCCATTGGAACAGATGAAGAAATGAAAGTGTTGGTATCATTTCTTGAACAATTTGTGAAGGAATGGAAAAATACTTGACGAAATGTTAATGAATCCGTTATGATAAGTCTACACATAGCGGATTCATTTATTTATCTGTGATACAGTTTCGTATCAGATTTCTCATTTTATAATTATATTATGTACAATAGCAGGATATATCTGTGATTTTCGTACAATTCTGAATTCTTCCCATCAAACATGAAGGAGCAGGAACGGACGATCAGCTGTGACAGCGTTGTCTGTAGGAATAGGAGAATTGTATTATGAATTATCAAGAATTTTTGGAGTATATTAAAGATAATCTGGCTCAATATTTGGAACAGCAGGAACGGTTAAACAAGGGACAGGCAGGCAAAGGCATTCAGGGGAATGCTCAGAAGGAGAAAAAGGAGAACTATCTGGTAGAACTTCATAAAGTGATCAAGAATAACGGAATTATTTTAGACGGAATTACGATTAGAAAAGAAGGGGAGAACATCAGTCCCAATATTTATCTGAATTCTTATTTTGAGAGTTATCAGATGGGGAAACCGTTAGCGATCATCATGGAGGAGATTATATATTGCTACCAGAGGGCAAAAGCGGAAAATGCGTTACAGGTTGCAGATGTTTTGGATTTTAAACTGGTAAAGGATAAGATTGTACTCAGGCTGGTACATTATGAAAAGAACAAGGAGCAGCTCAAATGCTGTCCTTATAAAAAATATCTGGATCTGGCAGTTACATTCCGGTATATTGCCAGTAAGGACGCCTTGGGAATCGCCAGTTCCCTGATAACCAATCAGGAATTTGAAGCATGGGGAATGGGAATAGAGGAATTGTACCGGATTGCCCTGTTTAATACAATGCGGGAATTTCCATGGCGTATGGACTCTTTGGCAAAGGTCATTTTCGAAAGTTTTCAGACAAAGGATAAGGAGATACTTCTGAAGGAAGTGCTGCATGGAGCGGAATCTTTTGAAGAGATGGAAAACGGAGTGAATATGTATGTTCTTACGAATGATACGGGATTAAATGGGGCTACCTGTATTTTATATGATAATGTGATTAGGAATTTTGCCAAGGTTCAGGAAAGCAATGTATTTTTGCTGCCATCCAGTGTACACGAGATGATGTTAGTACCGGAAGATGAAGATACGGATGCAGAATTTTTATCGCAGCTGGTAATAGAGGCCAATCAGAATGCAGTGGGATTTATTGATCTCCTATCTGATAATATTTATTATTATGATAGAGAAAAGGATCAGGTTATTATATACGGACACAAATAAATAATTATGAGTTATTGACAAATAGGACAGTATGCCATACAATAAAATAGCAGGTGAATAAAGGTTCACAATTGTGGGGGTTGTGTATGAATAATAATTTTGTTAATAGAAAAGATAGGATTATTGCTTCTGCCCTTGAGATTATAAGCGAAGCAGGGTTGGCCTCACTTACTACGAAGGCACTGGCAATGAAAGAGAATATGTCAGAGTCCTTACTTTATCGATATTTTGGTGGTATTGAAGAAGTATTGGTAGAAGTTGTTGATAACTTTACTAAGTTTGATAACAGCATTATTGCAACAATTGAGGCAAAGGATATTTCACATTTAGATAAGGTATTAGAATTATTAAAAACCTTCAGTACATATTATAGTGGATATAAGGAAATAGCAGCGGTTGTGTTGAATTATGAAGAGTTTCTGCATAATGTCAATACAAGGGAGACGATTGCAACGTGTATCGCAGTACGGACAAATTTCATTAGGAAAGAGATAGAAGCAGCAATCAGGGAAAGAGAGATTGTCGATATTTTTACTCCAGAGGAATTGGCTAATATTTTTATGGGGAGCCTTGACAGAGATTTGTTAAACCGAAGAATCCAGAATGATAACAAAACACATATACAGGTAGTAGCATCTATAGTGGATAAGTTGGCTGATATGTTGAGAATAAGAGAAGATTCATAAAATGTAATGTGGAGACAGAAATAATATGCACAAATAGTTTGGAGGACCCATATGAGAATATTAATTGCTGATGATGATTTTGTGAATAGGAGATTTTTGGAAAGGATATTTAGCGGATACGGTGAGGTGGTTGCGGTGGACAACGGAATGTCTGCTGTGGATGAAGCCGCAAAAGGTATAGAAGAGCGGGAGCTTTTTGATTTGATTTGTTTAGATATCATGATGACCAGACTAGATGGTTATAAGACATTAGAAGCAATAAGAGAAGCCGAGAACAAATATGCAGTGTTAGAGGAAGAGAGGGCAAAAGTCATAATGATCAGTGCTTTGGATGAAGTTGTCTTAGACAGCATTCAGGTTTGTGATGATTATGATGCTTATATCTGTAAGCCGATTGTGGTAGATAAGTTTGAGCAGCTGCTGGAAAAGATGGGTTTTCATAAAATAGCATAGTGGCAGAAGGGATATTCATGGATTTATTTGACTTTATGAGAGAAGCGAATATGGAAAAGGAATCACCTTTGGCAAAGAGATTACGACCAACAGCCCTTGATGAGGTTGTTGGTCAAAAACATATTATAGGGAAAGATAAGCTGCTTTACAGGGCTATTCAGGCGGATAAACTCAGTTCTATCATTTTTTATGGACCGCCGGGAACCGGAAAAACAACGCTTGCCATGGTGATTGCCAATACGACACGTTCTGTTTTTACAGCTTTAAATGCAACAACTGCCGGGAAAAAGGATATGGAAGAAGTTGTAAAGCAAGCGAAAGACAATTATGGGATGTATCAGAAAAAAACCATTTTGTTTATTGACGAGATTCATCGCTTTAACAAAGCACAACAGGATTATCTGCTGCCCTTTGTAGAAGATGGAACCGTAATTTTAATTGGTGCTACTACGGAGAATCCTTATTTTGAGGTAAATGGGGCGTTGCTTTCCAGATCCCATATTTTCCGTTTGGAACCTCTTGACAGGGAAGATATCAAAGAATTAATAAATCGGGCTGTATATGACGTGGAAAAAGGTATGGGGTCTTATCATGCAGATATTGATGACGAGGCTTTGGAATTTCTTGCAGATGCGAGTGGGGGAGATGCGAGAAATGCGTTAAATGCAATAGAACTCGGAGTGCTGACTACGGAACCTTTGGAAGATGGGCAGATTCATATTACGATAAGTGTGCTGGAGGAGTGTATTCAGCAAAGAGCAGTAAGATATGATAAAGACGGGGATAATCATTATGATACCATATCAGCCTTTATCAAGAGTATGCGGGGCTCTGATCCCGATGCCGCAGTTTTTTATCTTGCAAAAATGCTGCATGCAGGGGAAAGTGTCACCTTTATTGCCAGAAGAATTATGATATGTGCCTGTGAGGATGTAGGGATTGCGGATCCGCAGGCAATTCAGGTTGCGGTGGCATGTGCACAAGCAGTAGAACGTATCGGCATGCCGGAAGCCCAGCTGGTACTTGCTGATGCTGCTGTTTATGTCGCAAGTGCACCTAAATCCAATGCAGTATGTAATGCAGTTTTTGATGCACTGAATATGGTTCAGAAAAGAAAGACAGGTCCGGTTCCACCTCATTTAAGGGATACTCATTACAGGGGAGCAGAAAATCTGGGACATACCGGTTATATTTATCCTCACGATTATCCGGATAATTTTGTAAAACAGCAATATCTGCCGGATGAGATAAAAGATGTCTGTTTTTATTATCCTACCAGAAATGGATATGAAAAAACAATAAGAGACAGGTTGAATGATTTATATGGGGAGGATAAATACAAAAAATGAAACGATTAAGACAGATCATGGCATGGCTGACAATCGTATTGATAGTTGGTCTGATTATAGGAGCGGTTGTCTGTGCCGTAACCGGAAGCAGATATTTTTTGGGTTTACTGGCTCTGGCAATGGCAGTGCCTATCGTATTATGGGTATTTATGTGGTTTACTCGTTTGATACGTGGAGATTCTGATGTGGTATCGAAAGAAGATATGCATACACTAAACCGGAAAAATGATTCTGAAGAAGGGAATTAAAGGGGAAACGGAGCCAGCAAGCCGGCTCCGCAATAGGGGAGGATAAAGTATTATCAGATTCCCTAAATTGGGGGAATCGGTATCACTTTCACAAAAGATGCTATAACAAAAGTACAACATCTTTTGTTGTAAGTGATATTTTAATTATGTCCCCTTTTTATGGATTTATACATACTTGAAAAAAAATTTGCATTTTGTTATAATTTAGCTTGCTGTATTTGATAAAAAGAGGTAAAAGGATGGTAAAACAAATGAGTTTATTAAAAGAATGGCGTGACTATGCATACGGTTTGGATGACAGGACTCCGGAAGGAAAACAGTTCTGGCTGAATTATTTTGGAGTAGAGCAGGGAATTTATAAGCAGCTTTTGTCAAATCCTACAGAAATTGTAAAGGGAACCGTAAAAGAGCTGGCTGATAAATATGAAACAACAGTTCAGTTAATGACCGGATTTTTAGACGGTATTGATGAGAGTCTGCGGACACCGAATAATATTGATGAGATGGAAGAAGATACAGAGGTGTCTCTGGATATAGATTTGGAAAAGCTTTATATGAATATGGTGGGCTGTAATGCGGAGTGGCTGTATACACTGGAAGAGTGGGACAAACTGCTTACACCGGAGAGAAGAAAAGAGCTTTATAAAACTGAGAAAAGTTCCAAGACAGTTGTAAAACCTCCAAAGGTTGGACGGAATGATCCCTGTCCTTGTGGAAGCGGACGGAAGTTTAAACAATGCTGTGGAAAGAATAAATAGAAAAGAAGTTGAGGACGGTATGAGTAAAATAAGAACCAGATTTGCACCAAGTCCTACGGGAAAAATGCATGTGGGAAATTTGAGGACTGCCCTGTATGCGTATTTGGTGGCGAAACATGAAAATGGAGATTTTATCTTAAGAATAGAGGATACAGATCAGGAGCGGCTTTTAGAAGGTGCTGTTGATATCATTTATCGGACAATGGCAGGAACGGGATTGGTTCATGATGAGGGGCCGGACAAGGATGGCGGAGCTGGTCCTTATGTGCAGAGTGAGCGCCAAAAACAGGGTATTTATATGGATTATGCCAGAATGCTGGTAGAAAAAGGAGAGGCATATTATTGTTTTTGTGATAAGGAACGACTGGATAACCTGACAGAAGAGGTTGTGGATGGTAAAAGTGTCCGTAAGTATGACAAACATTGTCTGCATTTAAGTAAGGAAGAAGTGGAGCAAAAGCTTGCTTCTGGTATGCCGTACGTAATCAGGCAGAATGTTCCGGAAGAAGGGGAAACCAGTTTTGAGGATGAGTTATACGGAACCATTACAGTGCCTAATAAAGAACTGGATGATATGATTTTGATAAAATCGGATGGATATCCTACTTATAATTTTGCCAATGTGGTGGATGACCATTTGATGGGTATCACGCATGTTGTGAGAGGACAGGAGTATTTATCGTCTTCTCCTAAATATAACCGTTTGTATCAGGCATTTGGCTGGGAGGTTCCTACTTATATTCATTGTCCTACGATCACTAATGAAGAACATCAGAAATTGTCAAAGCGATGTGGGCATTCTTCTTATGAAGACCTGTTGGAACAGGGATTTTTAACAGAAACTATTGTAAATTTTGTTGCCTTGCTGGGCTGGAGTCCCGAAGATAATCAGGAGTTATTTACATTAGAGGAATTGGTGGCCGCTTTTGATTATCATCATATCTCCAAGTCTCCTGCGGTTTTTGATATGGTAAAGCTTCGCTGGATGAATAGTGAATATATTAAGAAAATGGATTTTGAACGCTTTAGGGAGATGGCGCTTCCCTATGTAGAAGAGATTGTCAAGAGGGATGTTAAGACAGATGCTATTTTGGAACTGGTGAAAACCCGGATTGAAGTATTCCCGGATATAAAAGATCATATCGATTTCTTCGAGGAATTACCGGATTATGATATTGCATTGTATACCCACAAGAAAATGAAGACCAATACGGAGAACTCTTTGGAAATCCTTCGTGAAGAGTATGCAATTCTTAAAAGTGTGGAAGACTGGTCGTTTGACAATCTTCATGACATTTTGATGAAGTATATTGCAGATAAAGGAATCAAAAACGGAACAGGCTTATGGCCGGTTCGGATAGCAGTATCAGGCAAACAGATGACTCCGGGTGGTGCTTTTGAAATTATGGATATTCTTGGGAAGGAAGAATCTCTTAAAAGAATGGAGATTGGAATTAAGAAGCTGGAAACAGCTTAAGAAGAGAAAAGGGGAAACGATGCCTGATTTTAACAAAGGACAACTTGCTGCGATTCATCATGTACATGGTCCAATGCTGGCACTGGCCGGTCCGGGTTCAGGAAAGACCACTGCCATGGTATATCGTATAAAATATCTTATAGAAGAAGCAGGCATTCCTTCTTCCAGGATACTTGTCATTACATTTACCAGGGCAAGTGCAAAGGAGATGGAGGAACGGTTTATAAAATTAATGAAAGGTTCTAAGTGTACTTCCACATTTGGAACCTTTCATTCTGTATTCTTTTATATATTGAAAATGGCATATGGATACCGGAGTGAACATATTCTGAGTGAAAAAGAGAAATATTCGATTATCAGAGATATCCTCCGTCATAAACAGATTGAGTGTGAAGACGAGGATGAACTGGTTTCTTCTGTTATTCGTGAAATCGGAATGATGAAAGGGGATATGATCGAACTGGAATATTTTTATTCCAACTGTCTTGGAGAAGAAGTATTCCGCCAGGTTTATAAAGAATATGAAACAAAAACCTCATCTATAGGAAAACTGGATTTTGATGATATGATGGTATATTGCTATGAATTATTAAAGGAACGTCAGGATATTTTGGAAATGCTCCAAAAACGGTATTCCTATATTTTAGTAGATGAATTTCAGGATATTAATAAGATTCAATATGAAATTACCAAAATGCTGGCAGAGCCATGCCGTAATCTGTTCATTGTGGGAGATGACGACCAGAGTATTTATGGATTCCGTGGTGCAAGACCGGAAATTATGCTGCATTTTAAGGAAGATTATCCGGAAGCAGTTGAGACACTGTTAGATGTTAACTATCGCTGTAACCGGAATATTACGGAAGGTGCAGTCAATCTGATCACCAATAATCGAATACGTTATCGCAAAAAAATTGTCAGTGCAAAGGAATATGAAGAACCTGTTTTGATTCATCATATGAAGACATTATCGGAAGAAACGAATCATGTATTAAAAACTATCCGGGATTACCATAAGAAAAAAATCCCTTATTCCGAAATGGCAGTGATTCTGAGAACTAATGTGCAGGCAAGAGGGATTGTAAATAAGCTGATGGAATACAACATACCGTTTCAGATGAGGGACAGGGTTCCCTGTATTTACGATCATTTTACCGTACAAAATGTACTGGATTATATCAGGGCAGCTATGGGTATCCGGGACAGGGCATTGTTTTTACGGATTATGAATAAACCAAACCGTTATCTGTCAAGAGAACTGTTGACAGAGCCAGTTGTGAGTTTTGAAGAACTGCGGATAATGGTAGAAGGTAAAAACTGGGCACTGGACAATATTGACCAGTTTGAATATGAATTAAAAATATTGGCAGGGTTAAAACCGTTTGCGGCAGTGAATTTTATCCGTAAGGCCATCGGATATGATGAATATCTGAGAGAGTATGCACAGTATCGGCATTTAAATGTGGAAGATTTGTGGGGCATACTGGACGAGTTACAGGAAATGGCAAAACAGTATCGGACCTTTGGGGACTGGTTTGAAGGGATTGACCAATATTGCCAGGATTTGGAACGGCATAGCAAGGCAGATTTAGCAGAAGGAAAAGACGGTGTTGTGGTTACTACTATGCACAGTGCAAAGGGACTGGAATTTGATGCAGTTTTTATACTGGAAGCCAATGAAGGTATGACACCGTATAAAAAGGCTTTAAAACCAGAGGAAATAGAGGAGGAGCGCCGTATGTTTTATGTAGCTATGACCCGTGCCAGAAGTCATTTACATATTTATGAGGTGAAGGAGTATTATAATAAGGAATTAGAGCCTTCCCGCTTTTTGGAAGAGATCAGGAAAGCAGATGGGGAAGACTGACACTGCCGGCCCCCTGCATGTTGTAGGGAAGATAAGGGACAGTATGGGCAGACTCCATCAGGCGGATTTTTGTCTGGTCATTGGTAAGATATGGATATTTTTGGAGCAGCAGGGCACATGTACCGCTGATAAATGGAACAGACATGGAAGTACCGTTTTTGATACTATAGCCTCCTCCGGGTTTTGTGCTTAGGATGTGAAAACCGGGAGCAGTCAGTTCGGGTTTTGTAATATAAGGAAGAAGTGGTCCGGCTGATGAAAAATGTTTCCCGTCAGAGGAACCGATAGTGATCACCTTTTTACAGTTGCCGGGGGCTGTGATGGAATTCGGTGCAGGACCGTTGTTACCGGCAGAACAGCAGACGATAATGCCTTCCTCCCATAATCTTGTTACCCATAAATTTAACCGGTTTTTTTCATTTTTGAGTTCATCATTGGTTCCGCCTACAGAGATGTTGACAATACGGATATCATATTGTCTGTGATGGCTAAGAAGCCATTTTATGCCTTCAATAAAGATATCAGAGGAACCATTTCCCTCTTTATCCAGTACTTTTAAGCTTACCAGATTACTTTCGGGTGCAACGCCTATTTTAGAGGAGGCGATAATACCGGATACATGAGTGCCGTGGGAGTAATCATCATAAGGCTGTGTCCGGTAAGAGATAAAATCACGAAAAGCAAGAATCCGGTCAAAATCAATATCAGGATGATAAGACAGACCAGAATCCATAACAGCTATAGTTATATTTTTTCCGGTGATTCCGATTTTATGGAAGGGAGCAGCACCGGATACGACAGCAGGAATTTTAGGAGAAGCAGACAAGTAAGACACCTCAGCTCTTTACAAAATTTTATTTTACGATTATATTTATATTGTATGTGATTATGTGAAAATGGTTTTTAGAATTTAATGATTGTGAAGGAGACAGGGATGCTGAAAAGAAGTGTACGGGTAGAATTAGACTCGATTTTAAATGATCTGCGCATTAATCTGGAAAATAATTATAAAGATCTTGCCCACGATGCGTTAAAAAAACTGCATGGAACGCTGGAAGACTATCTGAAAAGCGGTACGCTGAAGGAAAAAGATTACAAAAAATATAAGAAAATTGCAGATGATTATTCAAACAGGATGGCTGATTACCATCACTAATATATAGATATAGAGGAGAAAGAACGTGGGACGAAGGAATTGGATTATTTATATTTTGATGGTACTGTGTACAGGGCTTATGATTACAGGCTGTGGAACAGAAGTGAGAAGTTTTCAGAGCAGGGATAAAATACTTGTGGTAACTACGATTTATCCCGTGTATGATTTTGTATCTAATATAGCCGGTGACAGGGCAGAAATCATTAATTTGGTGCCAGCGGGAACAGAGCCTCATGATTTTGAACTTTCAACGGGAGATATGCAGCTATTGGAAGAAGCAGATTTATTTATCTATAATGGTGCCGGCATGGAGCATTTTGTGGATAAAATGCTGAATGCCGTATCCAATAAAGAACTGAAAGCAGTAGAGGCGGCTGGAGTGGTCAAAACGCTGTCGTCAGGCGAAAAGACAGACCCTCATACATGGCTTAGCGTTCAAAATGCGATATTAGAGTCAGAGGTGATAAAAGACGCATTTGTACAGATAGACAAAGAGCATAAGGAAGTATACGAGAGGAATTTTGAGGATTACAAGGACAGGCTGGAGGATTTGGATAGGACTTATAAAGAAGAGTTATCTGGATTATCCGGAAACACGATTGTAGTGGCACATGAAGCATTTGGTTATCTGTGTGCCGCATATGGTCTGAACCAGAATGCTGTGGAAGGGCTTACGGCAGATTCCGAACCGGATTCCGCAAAAATGAAAGAGATTATTGATTTTTGCAGGGAAAATGATATTCAGGTTATTTTCTTTGAAGAGCTGGTGAGTCCTAAGGTTGCAAATACCATCGCAGAGGAAATCGGTGCCGAGACAATGGTATTAAACCCGATTGAGGGACTGACCGTCAGTCAGGAGGAGGAAGGGCTTGATTATATTGGTCTGATGGAAGAAAATCTTGAGGCTTTAAAAAAGGCACTAAAGTAACAGTTACAGCAGAAAGGGGTGCAGATATGGCAGCTTTGATTATCAATACGATAATTTGTATCATAATTCCGATTATCATACTGGGAGTGTTATTTTATAAAAATCCGATGGAGAGAAAAGGAATACTTGTGTTATTTTTTGGGGGAGGTCTGGTATATCTCCTTATGGAGTTTGTGATCAAGGAACAAGGACTTCAGTATCTGTTTAATCATACGGATTTTACAAAATTTATGGCAGACCATTATCTTGCTTATTTGTTTGTTGTTGCACTGGTGGGAGCAGTTTTTGCGGTTTTACCAGAAATTCTGATTATTGTATGTCTGTTTAAAAGGCAGATGTCACTTGTGAAGGCAGTGGCAATGGGGATTGGTTATACAATGGCAGAAGCAGTAATGCTGACAGGTGCCAAAAGTATCTTCACGATTATTGAGATGATAAAAGGAACGGATGCAGAGCTTACGACTACTGCAATAGAATTGTATCTATCTGGATATGAGAGGCTTTTACTAATACTGATACAGATTACCATGATTGTTGTACTGGTATATTTTGCGGAACAGAAAATGACAGTCAGAGGTGCTATGATTAAAGTCCTGTGTCAAACGATAACGGGATTTTTGCCTGGTTTTTTGATGGCTTTTACGTATAAGGATTTTTATGAAGTATATGACCGTAAGTGGGCATTGGCACTTATTTATATCTTTTTGACGGCAGCAGCATTTTGTTCAGCAGTTGTACTAAACAGTTTAAAGTATGCACTAAAAGATGACAGGATTGACTCTCCTGCGGCAATTGCAGGATACCAGAAAAAAAGAGCGGAAAAACAGAAACGCAGAGAGCAGAAAAAACAGGAGAGGACAGAAAAAAAGGAAAAACGGAAAAAAGCAAAGAAGAAATGAACCGGATTATATAAAAATACAAAATGTACGAAAAAAAATTCTTGAAATCTGTGGAAGGAAATGGTACATTACTATTCGAGCGGTATTCGCAAGAAACTGCATCGAGTGATAGGTGTTGTCACATACGACAGTGAGGTGATGACATGAAAATAGGTTTTATTGGCGCCGGGAAAGCAGGATGTAGTCTTGGAAAATATTTTTCCGTTAAGGGCGGGCAGGACATAATCCAGGTTGGCGGTTATTATAGTTTGATTGAAGAAGAAGCCAGATGGGCGGCAGCATTTACACATTCCAGGCATTTTTGTACAGCAGGGGAAGTGATTGCGGCAAGTGATGCCATAATTCTCTCGACTCCGGATGGAGCGATTAAGAAGGTATGGGATACGATTGATAAAGATAAGATTCAGGGCAGGATTTTCTGCCATTTAAGTGGCTCCTTATCATCCGATGTATTTTCAGGAATAGAAGATTATGGTGCATACCCGATTTCTATTCATCCAATGTTCGCATTCAGCGATAGAGAATCCGTATATCAGCAATTGAATCAGGTAAGCTTCACTTTGGAAGGGGAATCCCATGCAGTATCAAGATGGAAAGATATTTTTGATGCACTTGGTAATCCGGCAATTGTGATTTCGAAAGAGGCAAAGCCCAAATACCATACTGCGGCAAGCTTTTTGAGTAACCATGTGCTGGCTGTTTTGGAAGCAGGCTATCAGCTTTTATCGGAATGCGGGTTTTCCGAAGGTGAGGCGAGGGATTTTAGTTCGGTTCTGGTGAGAAGCAATGTTGAACACGCTGTTAAAAAGGGAACCATAAATGCTTTGACCGGACCTATTGAAAGGGCTGATGAATTAACGGTTGCAAAGCATCTGTCAGTGTTAGATGACATACAGGAGAGCATTTATAAATCCTGTGGAAAAGAATTATTAGAACTTGCGAAGAGAAAGAATCCGGGCAGGGATTACCAAAAAATTGCAAAATTGTTATAAGGAAGTTAGTACAATGAAATAATCAGTAATAATTTAATATTCATTGTACTAGATCAGATATAGGAGGAGATTGATGAAGAATACAGTATTAACTTTTAAACAGGCAAAAGAAAAGGGCGAAAAGCTGTCTATGCTGACGGCGTATGATTATTCCACTGCGAGGCTGATTGATGAGTCAGGAGTAAATTCTATTTTGGTTGGGGATTCTCTGGGAAATGTTATTTTAGGTTATGAGGATACGATTTCAGTAACGATGGAGGACATGATTCATCATTCAGCAGCAGTGGCAAGAGGTGCAGAGAATGCACTGGTTATCTGCGATATGCCTTTTATGAGTTATCAGACCTCTGTGTATGATGCTGTGGTAAATGCGGGGAGGCTTATGAAGGAAGGTCGTGCAAATGCAGTCAAATTAGAAGGGGGAAAAGAGGTATGCCCCCAGATAAAGGCTATCGTAGATGCGGGAATTCCGGTTTGCGGGCATTTAGGTCTGACACCGCAGTCCATTAATGCTTTTGGTGGATTTAAGGTACAGGCAAAGACTGAGGCCGCGGCAAAGAAGCTGATTGCGGATGCAAAAGCAGTGGAGGCAGCGGGAGCCTTTGCTGTGGTCCTGGAGTGTGTTCCGGCAAAGCTTGCAGAGATTGTGACAAAAGAGCTTTCGATTCCCACCATTGGGATTGGTGCAGGTAATGTCTGTGACGGGCAGGTGCTGGTATATCAGGATATGCTTGGAATGTTCACTGATTTTACGCCAAAGTTTGTCAAGCGTTTTGAGAATATTGGAGAGGTTATGAAACGTGCATTTGCCGCTTATGATACAGAGGTGAAAGCAGGAACATTTCCAGACAAAGAGCATGAATACACAATCAGTGATGACATATTAGAGAAATTGTATTAAATCCTTGTTTATCGTAGTCAGGGACGCTTCCATAAGGGGCTGAAGACGAACGCAGGAAAAGAGGGGTTATGGTTTCCACGAGAGACACACTTGCGTTCCAACTTCAACGTAGCGGTACATAAGAGGCTATCCTGCAGGCAGGCTACCCTCTAAGTACCGACGTTTTCAGACGGGTCTCTCTTAGGATAACCATAACCCCTCTTTTCCTGCTGTGTACTGATACCACCTTATGGAAGCTGTTTCTTGACACAATACACAAGAATTTCTGCCCTGCGGCAGCACGACTGGTAATATGTGACCGGTCAGTTATTGATTCCAAATACCATTTACTACTATCCGGTAAGAAATCAGTATCTGGTCAGATATTTTTTCGCTTGGAACAAATATCCCCTGCCCCGCCGGAGGCAAATAAATTCCAGTGTTTATTCCCACGGACAATGAGTCAAGTGACTGCTTGCAGGGGTTGGTGATTTTACCAAAAAACAGCGTACTCCACCAGCCCCTCATGTTGAAAGCGTCCTAGTACGATAAACAGGAAGTTATAAGAAAAGGAGATCGATAAAGATGCAAATTTTAGGTTCTATTGAAGAAACAAGAAGTCAGGTAAAAAGCTGGAAAGAAGAAGGTTTAAAGGTAGCGTTGGTCCCTACCATGGGATATCTTCACGAGGGACATAAAAGTCTGATTGACAGGGCAAGAGCAGAAAATGACAAGGTGGTGGTCAGCATTTTTGTCAATCCGATGCAGTTTGGACCGGGTGAGGATTTAGATGCCTATCCGAGAGATTTGGAAAGAGATTCTAAAATCTGCGAGGCAGGCGGTGTTGACCTTATTTTTCATCCGGAAGTAGAGGAAATGTATGGTTCGGATTTTCATAGCTTTGTAGATATGACAGTATTACCGGAAAAGCTTTGCGGTGCCAGCCGTCCAGTACATTTCAAAGGGGTTCAGACAGTGGTTACGAAGCTGTTCCATATTATTCCGGCACACAGGGCTTATTTTGGGCAAAAGGATGCACAGCAGCTTGCAATTATTCGCCGTATGGTGATTGACCTTGATTTTGATATTGAAATTATCGGTTGTCCGATTATCCGGGAAGAGGATGGTCTGGCAAAGAGTTCCAGAAATACATATTTGTCGGAGGAGGAACGAAGACAGGCAGTTATTTTAAATGCATCTTTAGAAGAGGCAATGAAGGCAATTGAAGAAGGAGAACAGGATGCGGCAGCGATCAAAGCGAAGATCATAGAGAAATTAAATACCTGTCCTTTGGCAAAAATTGATTATGTAGAGGTTGTAAGCTTTGACAATATTCAGCCGATTGATAAAATAGAAGGTGCTGTGTTAATCGCTATTGCGGTATATATTGGGACGACAAGATTAATTGATAACCGGATAATCATGTAGGAGGGAAAAAATATGTTTGTGAATATGCTGAAGGGTAAAATCCACCGGGCAGTGGTAAAACAGGCAGAACTTAATTATGTGGGAAGTATCACTGTTGATCCTGTATTGATGGAAGCAGCCGGTATTTTAGAATATGAGTATGTGCAGATTGTAGATGTAGAAAACGGAAATCGTTTTGAGACTTATACCATAGCAGGAGAACCAGACAGCGGCATGATCTGCCTAAACGGTGCGGCAGCCCGCCAGGTGGCAGTAGGGGACCATATTATCATCATGTCTTATGCACAGATGACACCACAGGAGGCCGGAGAGCATAGACCTCATGTGGTATTTGTGGATGAAGAAAACAAAATAGCACAGGTTTCTGATTATGAGAAGTATGGGGTACTGAGCCCGAAGTTTTAGGGAGTACAGGAGAGGAGAAAAGTTGGAAGACGAAAGATACAGACAGGATGGATTTGGCCAGTATGATGAATTGCAGGATAATAGTATAATGGAGCAGTTTGAAGAGGTGCCAATACAGGTTACCCTGCCAGAAAAATCAAAGAAGAGTGGGAAAGAACTGTTGTCACTTTTACTGATTGCGGCAATGGTGCTGTGGACAGCAGTCTGGTGCCTGTGGTCAGGGATGAAGGGTTTGTTTTTTGCACCGGTTCATCCTATGGAAGAGGTTTTTACCAGTATGATAAAGGGAGAGGTCTATGAGGGAGAAATTGTTTATGCCTCAAGGGAGTATTGTAGCCTTAAGCATACGATTAAACTGATTCCAGCTGGAACAGAGCATTTTTATCTGATGTATGCAGCAAAGATGGATAAGATAATCTTAATCAGAGCTCCAAAGGGATGGGATAAAAATTTTACGAATGATGCAATAAATATCGTTTCCGAGAGGGCAAGAGGTATTGTTCGGAAATTAGATTCTGAGATACAAAGGAAGATGGCATCGAATGATAATTCAGGGGAGTTTCAGGTAGAGACGCAGTTATATCTTGACTTGATGGGAAATAAAATATGTTGTTTACAGATCTTTACAGGAATATCCCTGATTTTTTGCAGTATTTTTCTGGTGCTGTTTACGAAAAAAGAAGGAATATCTGGCAAAGAAGGAGAAAAAACGAAATTCCGCGATGGTCTTTTTACAGTATTCTTTTCGATAACGATGATTTTTCTGGCCTATTTATTGAGTATGACATGATGAGATCAAGTAGATTAAAATGTTTAAAAGGAGATAAGAGAAATGTTAAAAGGGAAAACCGTAGTGCTTGGTGTAACCGGTTCGATTGCTGCTTATAAGGTTGCAAATCTTGCCAGTATGCTGGTAAAGCTTCATGCAGATGTCAATGTCATTATGACCAGGAATGCCACCAATTTTATCAATCCAATTACATTTGAGACGTTGACATCTAATAAATGTCTGGTGGATACCTTTGATCGCAATTTTCAATATAATGTAGAGCATGTGGCACTGGCAAAGCGGGCAGACTTATTTATGGTGGCACCGGCATCTGCCAATGTGATTGGAAAAATTGCTAACGGGATTGCAGATGATATGCTGACGACAACCATTATGGCGTGCAGGGCACCTAAGCTGATTGCACCCGCCATGAATACAAATATGTTTGAAAATCCAATCGTACAGGATAATCTGGAGAAACTCAGACAGTATGGTTATGAAATCATTTCACCGTCTACAGGATATCTGGCCTGTGGGGACACCGGGGCAGGCAAACTGCCTTCGGAGGAGGTTCTGTTATCCTATATCATAAAAGAGCTTCATTATGAAAAAGATATGGAAGGAAAGAAGGTCTTAGTGACAGCGGGACCAACGATTGAAGCAATTGATCCGGTGCGGTTTATTTCTAACCACTCCACAGGCAAGATGGGGTATGCCATTGCAAGATGTGCGATGGAACGTGGAGCCAAAGTGACATTGATTACAGGTGAGACTTCAATTCCCAAGCCCCCATTTGTCGAGATTATTTCAGTAATCAGTGCAGAAGATATGTTTGAAGCAGTAAAGAATCATTTTGAGGATGCCGATTTTATCATTAAGGCAGCTGCAGTAGCAGATTATACGCCGGAAACAGTGGCAGCAGATAAAATAAAGAAAAAAGAAAATGATATGAGTATACCATTAATCCGGACTACTGATATTTTAAAATATCTGGGAGAACACAGAAAGCCGCATCAGGTGATTTGTGGTTTTGCCATGGAAACAAAGGACTTATTGGAAAATGCTGCAAAGAAATTAGATAGCAAAAAAGCAGATATGATTGTGGCAAATAATTTAAAGGATGCAGGGGCAGGATTTGGAACAGATACGAATGTTGTAACACTTATAAAAAAGGACGGAGTGAAAGAGCTGCCATTGCAATCTAAAGATGAGGTAGCAAAGAACATACTGGATGAAATGCTTGCACTTGCAAATAGATAAGTGTATATAAGCGGTTCATAATATTTATGGAATGAAAATTGTCCGCTGACAAAAGATATGAATGAAAGGGTGAAGATGAAATGCAGAAAAAAGTATTGATTTTAGATATTGATGGAACCTTGACAAATAGCAGGAAAGAGATTACACCTAAAACATTGGAAGCATTGCTCGACATTCAAAAGCAGGGACATACGATTGTGGTTGCATCGGGCAGGCCGACCCATGGTGTGAAATGGATATCCGATATTTTACAGATGGAACGCTATGGAGGATATGTTCTTTGCTTTAACGGTGCAAGGATTTTAAATGTGAAAACGGGAGAGATTGTATATCAGCAGATATTTCCAAGGGAGTGTATTTCTCCCCTTTATAAATATGCAAAGGAGCATGATATGGGTATGGTGACCTATGAAAATGATTCTGTTATCACAGCGACCAGAATAGATGAACATATGGAATTTGAGGCAAGGATTAACCATATGGAATTAAAACAGGTGACAGATTTTGCATCTTATGTGAATTTTGATGTAAACAAATGTCTCTTTACAGCAGATGTGGATGCTGCACCGGAACTGGAAAGGGAATTGGCAGCACAATATGAAGGTATTCTCAGTATATACCGTTCAGAGCCGTTCTTTATTGAAGCTATGCCGCCGGGAGTAGACAAAGCAGCATCCCTCGAACATTTATTTGCGAAGATTGGCGTGGACAGGACGGAGACGGTTGCCTGTGGGGACGGATTTAATGATATGTCCATGATACGGTATGCAGGTGTCGGTGTTGCCATGGCAAATGCACAGGACGAGGTAAAAGAAGCGGCAGATATGGTTACGAAGAAAACCAATGACGAGGATGGTTTGTTGGAGGTCATTGATCAGTATTTCAGATAGCAGACCATCAGGTGCCCCAATTTAGAATTTTATAAAGATTTATTAATTAATACTATTTTCAGGGAAAAAACGGTTTATGGGATAGGAGAAAATAAATGATAGTAAGAAAACATTACTATGTAAGCGGAAGAGTACAAGGAGTAGGATTCCGGTATCGTGCCTATTATACGGCAAATAATCTGGGGCTTACAGGTTATGCCATTAATCTGGATGACGGAAGAGTGGAATTGGAAGTTCAGGGAGAAGAAGCTCTTGTGAGGGATTTTCTGGGAACGGTGGAAGAAGGAAGCTTTATCCATATTGACGGGATTGAGAGCTATGACATGGAAGTACAGGATTTGGAGCGGAAGTTTTATATTGATTAAAGCGATTTGAGGAAAATCAGGAAATTATCTTGATATATACAGATACAGCGTCTGTGAGAGCAGGGGCTGTATTTTTTATATTATAGGTTTCGCGTTTATTCGATGGTTCCGTCCAGATATGCATTTAATATATTTTGAGGGGCATCATAGTAAAAGCTGCTGCCACATTATCAAAAGTTCCTTCTGTAATACCTGCCGATTCAATAAAATCGTCACAGGCACGGTCAATATTATCGCTGTGGTAGACGTCAGCGAGCTGATAAATTTTGGTGATAGAGGCTTTACCAAGTGCGTTTACAATAACGGCTCTTTTGTTTTTTATTTTTCTTGTCATATAGTCAATCAGGCTGCAGGTAAAAAACAAATCATTACTTTTGCTGTCTTCACGTCCAATCATTTTTCCACAAAGTATTCATGAAAAAATAAGATGAAACTCGTATTTCCTTGACAAAATGGAGAATGCAGAGAAAGCGAAAAAGGTGGTAAGAGACATAATCCGTATACCTTTAGAGAATATATGTGAAATAATGGGAAATTATTGAGAAAGGATGTGGAATATTGTATAATATTGTCAAAAGAAATCAAGTAAAGGGGATTACATATATGAAACCGAGAATATTTATTAGTTCAACATTTTATGATTTAAAATATATCAGAGAAGATATTGCAAATTTTGTGCGTTCATATGGTTATGAACCAATTTTATTTGAGGATGGGGATATTGGTTATACACCAGAAAAACATTGGATTCTTCATGTTATGAAGCAATGAGAAATTCAGATATGGTTATTTTAATTATTGGTGGTGAATATGGAAGTGCTGCCAGTGGAGAAAAGAAAGATGAATTTTTAGAATATATGTCAGTTACAAGTAATGAATTTAGAACGGCAGTGGAATCTGGTATTCCTATTTTTGTAATGATTGATAAGAAGGTTATGGCTGAATATGGAGTATATGAAGCTAATTATAATGCTATCGAAAAAGAAAATAGGGCAATGACATTTCCAACAACTAAAAATATAAATGTTTTTAGATTTATTAAGGAAATAAAAGGAATTGTGACTTTACCTATTCAAGAATTTGAAAGATCATCGGATATAAAAGGATTTATTAGTAAACAATGGGCTGATATGTTTAAAAATTATTTGAGTTCTTTGCGGAATGAAAATGAAAATCGAAAAATTGAAAGTTCTGTAAATGAAATGAGAGCATTAATTCAAAAATGGACATTATGTTAGATAGTGTTGGCAAGTATGTTCTGTTAAAAGATAATCCTGAAGAATATGAATATGTTATTAATAAACAAGAGGTTTTGTTTTTTTGTGATACTCTTATTCAAACTTTTAAGTGGAAGAAAGATGTAATAAAGGATTTTATGAATGAACGTGAAAAATTTATTACAAGGTTATTAGATTGTATATTAAAACTAAAAGAGAAAGATATGTTAGATAACAGTGTTGTATTTGCTAATAAAGTAAATATAGAAAGTTTTATGTATACATTCCGTTGCTATAATCTTAAATCGCCATCTGCTGTATCTGACATGTATAATCTTAATAAGAAAATTTCTTTATTACTTGATAGCCAGAGTAGAAAATTGGTAATAGAAAATATGGTAAAAGAGGAATATTTTACTAGATTAATGGAATATTGAAAAAATTTTGATTATTGAAATGTACCATTAAAGTCCTGTTGATCGGACACAAACTGTAGTATAATGGAAACATAAAGTAAAAATAAATAAAAACATATTTAAATCCCTACACAGTAGGTAGAAAGAAAGATATATGGAAACTTTAATTGGATTGGTTATTTTTTGTTTGATTTTTGGAATGCCTGCTTTAATGAGGGAATGCACATTTAATAATAGAATGTCTCCAGATGGATATGAGACAGACTGGGAAGCAATGAATCATGATCTTGCGATGGGAAAATCGAAAAATGATGTGAAGGACAAATTTAATCGATGCGGTTATGATATCAAGAGAAAATAAACATAGAAATGGATGAAAGCCACTGGAAAATATTCTGGTGGCTTTTATGATGGAAAAATGATAGAATAAGGAGGATAAAATAAATATGAAACATTATAAGATAATAAAAGAATTTGATTGTTGTGGAAAACATATGATTACTGTGAAAATTGGAAATGCAGTACATGTTATGGATTATTCTGAGTGGCAGTTAATTTATGGACGCAATCATCAAAATAAATGGAAGAAAAAATTGATTGGAATAGATTTGTAGATAGGAAGAACTATAACAAACAAAATATCTAATGTATCTAATGAGCAATGGAGGAAAAACAAAATGCATGATACAGCTATAGAAATGGCAAAGAGAATGCTTGTAGATAGTATATGGAAAAGTGCTAATCTTGAGGGGTTAGGAACCACATTTCCAAAAACGGAAGCAATTCTTGCTAATGCTCCTACCAATACAAAAACGGAAGAAGTTTTATTTGTTATTAATATGAAACGTGCATGGCAGTTTTTATTGGATAATCTTTCATATAACAACTGTTTTATGCTACTGAGAGAATTTGACAAGATTGTTGGAGAGTTACTTTTTCATTATGCCGGAGAAATAAGAACAATTCCTGTCCAGATTGGATATGCCACATACAGGAATTATTATGGAATCAATTAATGAAATAGAGAAAATAGAGGATTTTGAATTAAGAGCATTAAAATATTTTTGCTATATTGCACGGACTCAGATGTTCGTTGATGGAAATAAACGGGTAGCGCAGTTGATGGCAAATAAAGTGCTTATTGAACATAATATAGGAATTTTTCAGATTCCCATTGAAAAACTGGAAGAGTTCAAAGGACTGCTTATTGACCATTATGAAACAGGAAGTGATGAAAAAATCATTGGATTCATGAAGAAATATTGTATTAGAAGAATACAAGGTTAAAAGGATTATTTCATTGTGTGATTGGAGGAAAATTATGGGATTTGCAGAATTTGAAGAGAAAGAATTTGAAAAACCATTATATAATCAATTAGAAAATGGAAGATGCGATGTATGGACACCTGGACAATGCTTTGAGGGATATATTGGTTTTGATTATTCTGGTAACATTAGTGCTTATGAATTTTGGAAGCGATTTGGTGGTTTCATACCTAAAGGTGTAGTTTTGAATGATTTTAATATGGGATATATATGGAAAAAAATGAAAAAGAAGAGAATGCTTCCTAATTTTAGTATGAATTTGTTTATACAAGCTAAAAGACCTTATATACATAGTGGGGCATTCAGTAGAGCAATTTATGATACTAAACATTATTCTTTTGAAATAAATCAGCGGCAACAGAAAATATTGGAAAGATTAGATAAAAAACTTCATCATAGAGCTTTATTAGTATATGCAGCACCAGTTTTCGGAACATATGAAGAGTTATATAAATTTACACATGAAGAAAAAATGATCGAGAATACCTCATTTCCCAAAGTGCGAACACTATCAGGACATTCCCATTGGTATTATTGCAATGCACAAAATGGTATTGCACATAGCGAGCCAGAGGAAGAAGATACTATTAGTATATATGAATTAATAGAAATATTTAGACAAGAATATAGCAAGGAAGGAAATGGAAATTATGATAGCAATATAGAAGACTTATCTCAAACTATTATTGATGTATTAAGGGAGTTTGAGGGAGATATACAGGTTAAATATTTTTATTCTCAAATACAAAATATGCAAAGAATTTATGAATATTGGCAATATAGGACAAATGAAATGGATTATAGAACGGTAACTTCGTTTTTAACAGTCACTGTATTTTGTGATATTTTTAATTTAGATTGGTTTGTTCTGTAACTGAATATTATTCCCCTTGGGAGCCACCAGTTTCCAGCTTGAGAGCCACCCGGAAGTTTCTTCCTTGAGAGCCACCTACAACCACAAGATATAGTGGTACTGCCCCTGTTGGCTAAAATATAACAGAGGCAGTATGTATGATTGCTTATTCAGATGATGATTATGATTCTATTTCATCAACAAGCTTTTTTAGTTTCCTTGAATCATACAGCTTTCTTAAGTTTGTTTCATTTGTTGGGATTTCATAGGCATTATGGATGATCCTGTCCATGATGGAATCCGCCTGTGTCCCGCCGCCGAGCCTGCCATGCCATTCATCCACGGGATACTGCCCGACAAAGATGGTGGAATTATTTCCGCTGCGCTGTTCAAACAATTCATAGAGGTTCTTGGCATCCTTTTCCGAAAGTTTATAATTCAGCCATTCATCAAGGATAAGGATCTGATAGTTGCCAATTCTTTTCCTGTATTTCGTCAGTTCCCGGAGGTTGTCGCTCTGGTTCTCAAAGTTCCGCATCAGGTCAGGCATCCGGATATATAAAACCCTGTAAGTCTGTCTGCATGCTTCCACGCCAAGGGCGCATGCAAGGTAAGTCTTTCCCGCGCCGGTCGGTCCTGTGATGACAAGGTTTGTTGCGTTGGCGACAAATCCCATTGTGGCGAGATTCAGTATGGTGGATTTTTTTATCTGCCTCGAATCGTAATCCAGCGATTCCAGGCTTGCGGAAGGGTACTTAAAATAAGCATTCCTGATCAGTCTGTTTATCAGCCTGTTCTCCCGTTCCTGTATCAGTGTTTCAAGGAGCAGTTCCAGACGCTTTTCATAGCTTAAATCCACAAGCGTTATATCTTTTTCCTGCATTTCTATGATTCTTGCAAGGTCGCCAAGTTCCAATACCGATAAACTCTTTTTTATTTCTATGTTCATTTGTCCGTCTCTCCTTTTCTGTAGTAATCCGCACCTCTGACAATTCCGGATTTTTTATTGTTTTCCTGAAACTCTGTGAGTTCTTTTGCACTGTTTATATTCTTGGCGTGGGAGTAGATTGTCTTATAATAAGGCATATGGTACTGTCTGAGAGCTTTCCCGCAGGCTTTTTCAAGAGTTTCCGGTGAATAAATGTCAGCAATGGAGAGTATGGCTTTTGCAGTCTGCATGGGCTGTTCTTCCACTTTTGCCTCGTCAAACATCCTGCGGACCACCTCAAAGGTTTTGGGGCCTGTTTCCCTTGCTTTATCGCGGAGGGCATCCACTGACAGGTTCTTCTGAAGCGGGAATGGCAGATGCGCTTCATCTGTCCGTATGCCATTGGCCATATTTTTCGGAAGTATATCATGCCTTGCAATCTCTGTTCTGTTATAATAGATAAATACGAGATGGCTGTTAAATTTGACATCCACCTTGTATCCGATATACCTGTATGGAACGGAATACTGGCCTTTGTTCCACCATATATGGGAGTTGCTGCCGACTTTATGCCCGTAAGACCATTCACATACTTCATATGGGATAAGCGGCAGGGCTCTTAAGTATGGTCTTTCTTCCGTTTCAAAGATGCCACGGCGGCTGCCGGGGCGTTTCTGGAAAGGCCTGTCATTGAATTCTTTTACCGCTTTCCTGATTCCGGCATTTAATGCAGCTAATGATGTGAATTCTTCATTCCTGAGTCTGGCTATGACAGCCGTGGCAATCTTACCCACAGCGCCTTCAACGCTTGCTTTCTGTTTCGGCTTTTTAACGCCTGTTGGCATGATGGCAACGGAATAATACTCGCCAAGGGAAAGATAGGCTTCATTTAATACAATCTCGCCTCTTTTGGGATGTGAGGTCACTCCGGTTTTTAAGTTGTCACAGACAATCTTTACCGGTGTTCCGCCAAAAAACGGAACATGTTCACATGGCAGGAAAGCCATGCTTTTTCATTCATGCTTGCTGCTGCTTCCACATAGCTTATCTGGCTGTATGGCATTGTTGCAACAAACAGGTATGCCGTCATCCGCTCACCGGTATCCGGGTCAGTATAGCTCATTGCGGGACCTGACCAGTCAACTTCAACTTCTAATCCGGGTTTGTGTTCAATATGGCTCGTATAATTTTTATCTGCCGTGAATTTTTGTAATTTTTAGCAAATGTAATATAAGAACACGCATTTACCCCTTCTTTTTTACATCTGGCACAGTATTCTTCCCAGAGGAGTTTTTCTGTAACGCCTGTTTTCTTTAATTCCTTATGGACATAAGAATAATCGACTGGCGCATATCTGGGTTTATATTTAAACTTATCCGGATAAAACAGCTCATAGAGCCTGTCGTCATCCCATTCTGAAATATCATCCCATGATCTGCCTGACTGTAAGAACAATGCCTGTACCTCGGCAACAGTGTTTCTGGATACACCTAAAACTTTTGACACCTCCCTTGCACTCAGATTTTTTCCCAGAAGTTCCAGAATGCTTCTGACTTTTGTCTTCTTAAACATAAAAAGACCTCCTTATAGATTATTTGGTGGTACTGCATCAGCAGTCCTCCAAGAACAACTATAAGGAGATTTAAATATAAATCAAATATATATGCTGCCACAAGATGTTGTGGTGGCTCTGAAGGTGGAAAATACCATTTTCGGGTGGCTCTCAAGCAGGAAACTGGTGGCTCCCAAGAGGGATAATATTCAGGCAGCTCTTAATTTTTATCCTATGTAATGGAATGCACGAGTAACAGAATCCCAAGCAGCGAGTTTGTGGGATTCTGTTATTTGTGTCACAGTAAAAATAAACCCCCTGCTATGCAGGGGGAGGGCAGTTCTTTAGATATAAGTAACTCCTGTGCTAGAATAAAAGTAGGTCTGCAAAACCACAAATAAAAAAGCACAGGAGGTCCGAAAAATGGACAATAACAGTTTAGCTCATACGAA
>JAAGKN010001012.1_pt1 | contig 57189 bp, 52 predicted proteins | sample 6206371 | NCBI WGS metagenome assembly JAAGKN01 (sample SAMN11533720, study PRJNA540317) | gut metagenome | isolation source: fecal pellets from male and female animal of same cohort | host: Peromyscus leucopus | place: USA:CA | collected 2017
ATGGATTCGATGGTAAATCACTATACTGTAGCAAAAAAACGTCGTAAGACGGATGCCTATACACCGGGTGGCGAGATGGGGAAACGCCCGGATTATGCCGTTGTCGTTTACTCTAATCTGATCCGCCGCACTTATAAACATACGCCCGTCATCATCGGTGGGATTGAAGCGAGTCTCCGACGGCTGGCTCATTATGATTACTGGTCAGATAAGGTAAAACGGTCTGTTCTGCTGGACTCGGGTGCGGATCTTATTTCTTATGGAATGGGTGAGCACAGTGTACTGGAGATTGCGGATGCTCTGGACAGTGGTCTGGCGGTCCGGGATATTACCTTTATTCCGGGAACTGTCTATCGAACGAAAGAGGGGGAATTAAGCGCCTATGATCCGGTGATGCTTCCATCCTTTGAGGAGGTCCTGAAGGATAAAAAGAAATACGCGCAGAGCTTTATGCTCCAGTATGAGAATACAGACTTTTATACGGCAAGACCATTGGTAGAATCGTACCCGGGGAAAGTGCTGGTGGTACAGAATCCTCCGGCAGCACCCCTTACCACACAGGAGATGGATGATGTTTATGCCTATCCGTTTACCGGAACCTATCATCCGGATTATGAGAAGGCTGGTGGTGTGCCGGCAATTCGTGAGATCCGGTTTAGTCTTACCAGCTGCAGAGGATGCTTTGGTGGATGCAGCTTTTGTGCCCTTACGTTTCATCAGGGGCGTATGGTACAGGTGCGGAGTCATGGATCCATCGTAAGGGAGGCAGAAAAGATAACGAAAGATCCGGAATTCAAGGGGTATATCCATGATGTGGGAGGGCCTACCGGGAACTTCCGCAGAACCTCCTGTGACAAACAGTTGGAACGAGGTGTGTGTCAGAAGAAACAGTGCCTGTTTCCGAAACCATGTACAAATTTAAAGGTAGATCATAGAGATTATGTCAGTCTGCTGCGCAAGCTTAAAAAACTGCCCGGGGTGAAAAAGGTATTTGTGCGTTCCGGTATCCGTTTTGATTATGTCATGGCTGACAGGGATGATACCTTTTTAAAGGAACTCTGTCAGGATCATATCAGCGGGCAGCTCAGAGTGGCACCAGAGCATATATCAGACACGGTGCTGAAGGCTATGGGAAAGCCCTCCCATGATGTATACAAACAGTTTTTAAAGCGGTATGAGAGGGTGAATAAACTCACAGGGAAGAAGCAATATGTGGTTCCCTACCTGATGTCCTCCCATCCGGGATCGACGTTGAAGGAGGCAGTGGAACTGGCAGAATACATCCGGGATCTTGGCTATATGCCAGAGCAGGTGCAGGATTTTTATCCAACACCGGGTACGATTTCTACCTGTATGTATTATACAGGACTGGATCCAAGAAGAATGAAACCAATCTATGTACCGAGACTTCCTCATGAGAAGGCAATGCAGCGTGCGTTGATCCAATACCGTGATCCCAGGAATTATGAACTGGTAAAAGAAGCCCTGCATAAAGCAGGGCGGGGTGATCTTATTGGTTTTGGGAAACAATGTCTCATCACTCCCAGGAAGATCCGTAAAAAGAAGCAGCGCTGCCGGAGCTAATGCAGTGTACAGGCAGAACGTGTCAGAGAGTCTGGTATCATCAGTGAATGGTCTGTCGTATTGGAAAAATTGTCGGTGTTTTTTTGCAGATAGACAGCGGAATATACCTCGCTGGCCGGGCAGTTGTCGCCGGCAAGATGCCGGGATGAGCGGCAGATCCGATGACGTACATGACAGTCACAGTTCTCTGTGGGCAGACTTTCCCTGGAAAAATATTCATGCTTCGTACAGGAGCCTCCCACTGCCTGATCGCACAGCCCGTGGATGGCGAGTTTGCCGCATTTCGTGCAGATCTGTGCCGAGGCTATGGACTTTGGCTTCTTAAAGGTTGCCCGTGGGTACTTTTTGTTCAGTTTTTCCATGATGGTACGCCAGATTTCCTTGTGATAGGTAGTGTTGTCCTGCTTTTGACTGTTATCATATCCTCCCCAGACCCCTGCTGTGAGGTAGGGGGTATAACCGGCAAACCACAGATCCCGGTTGCCCGTGGAGGTTCCCGTCTTGCCTGCCTGCGGCATATTCAGATTCTTAAATTTCAGGCGGGTACCAGTGCCAGTGCTGATGACATCCTGCATTGCACTGGTAAGCAGCCATGCGGTGGAATCCTTCATTACCCGCACTCCGGCATTGGAGGTGTTATCCAGGAGAATATTACCATCGTGATCGGTTACGGTTGTATAGAATACCGGTCGGTGGTAGGTGCCGCCATTGGCGATGGTGGCAAATCCATTGGTAAGCTCCAGATTGGTAACCCCTTTTGTCAATCCACCCAGTGCCATTGGGAGAGCAATATCTGTATAAGTCTGTCCGGAAGTATCCGTATAGCTGTCTGTCAGGGTCGTGAATCCCAGGTTCAGCAGATAATCATATCCGGTTTTGGGTGTGACCTGCTCCAGTGTTTTGACGGTTACGACATTCATGGAGTCTGCGATGGCCGTACGCAGTGAGGTCAGCCCGCGATAGGAAGAGCCATACCAGTTTTTTACAAGCTTTTTCGTTCCCGGATAATAGTATTCGGCATCGTCCTGAACCGTGGCAAGGGTCATGCCTGCGGTGTCCAGGGCAGGGAGATAGGTGGACAATACCTTGAAGGTGGATCCGGGCTGTCTGGCGGAGCTGGTGGCACGGTTCAGTGTCCGGCTGGCTGTTTTGGTTCCCCTGCCTCCACAGAGAGCGAGGACCTTGCCGGTATTCTGTTCGATCAGGACAAAAGAGACCTGTGGCTGTATGACAAGCTGAATTGTTTCTGCCACTACGATATCTCCTTTTTTGAGAATCGCATTTCGATATGTTTTTATCTGTTTTTTTGCAGTGGATTTCTTTTTGTAAAATCCGTTTATCTTTTTGCCCTTTTTAGAAGCATACCAGCTTTTCATCGAGGCAAGGTCATAATTCGACTCTGTTCCGTCAGTATGTCTTATGGTCAGGCGGTAGACCAGTTCATATTCTGAGTTGGAAGGATAGTATTTTTTATTATTTACAATCGAATCACAGGTTTTCTGTATGGAGGAGTTCTGTGTACTGGTAATGGTCAGCCCCTTACTGTAAATAGCATTATAAGCCTGGGTTTCTGTATATCCAAGCTGTTCCTTCAGATCCTGTACCACCTGATCGATCAGGGCATCAGAAAAGTAGGAGGTAACGGTGGCAGACTGACGGACCTCCTGGTTGATTGTCTGAATCCGGTCATAAACGGCATCTGCCATGGCTTTGTTGTATTCTTCTGTAGTGATCAGTCCCTTTTCTCTCATATAGGAGAGTACGGTGGTCCTTTTCTGCCGATTTTTGCCAGGGTGTGAAATCGGATTATAAGCAGAAGGATTTTGAGTGATTCCGGCAAGTACGGCACACTCGGACAGGGTCAGTGCAGAAACATCCTTCGCAAAATAGCGTTTGGCTGCAGCCTGGACACCAAGTGTATTCTGACCAAGATTAATGGTATTCAGATAATATTCCAGGATTTGTTTCTTATCATAATTTTTCTCCAGCTGGATGGCAAGATACTGTTCCTGGAGCTTGCGTTCAAAACGGGCGTACAGGGTAGTTTCTTCACCACCTCCGAAAACCTGGTTTTTCAGGAGCTGCTGGGTGAGGGTGCTGGCTCCCTGGCTGAAATCGCCGCCATTCATGATTCCTACCGTGAAGGCACGCAGAATACCGTGAAAATCTACTCCGTTGTGTGTCCAGAACCGTTCATCCTCAATGACGATAAAGGCGTTTTGGAGGTTAGAAGGGATCTGGTCCAATACGACATATTCCCGGTTGGCATCTTTGCCGACGAGGGTCTGTAGTATATTGCCTTCGGCATCCTGGATGGTGGTGGTATAACCCTGTGGTGACACCTGGATCGTATTGATATCCGGAGCGGAATCAATGATACCACGGAAGGCGCCATATACAATACTTGCCACAAAGCAGAGAAAGAAAAGGCAGGCTGCCAGCAGCATGCGGATCGTGATCAGTTGTAATTTATAAAGTCTTTGTATATTTGGTGATGTCAGTGTATGTGCCCGTTTTTCCACTTCCTTGCGGCCAAAATTCATAAGGCACCTCCTATCTTCGTTTCCTGTTTTATCTATTATAACAAAAACCATTGAAAAGGAAAAGAAGAATTGATATGATAAGTGTGAATGAAAGGGGAGGTAGTGATGGAAACGACTCAGATTATCCTGTATCGGGGCGGTCAGGGTGAATATACAGAAAAGAAATCCCGTTTTATCGCAAATATTTTTCCGGCGAAAAGCGAAGATGAGGCTTTGGCAAGGATTGCTGAGATAAGGAAAAAGCACTATGACGCCAGACACAACTGTTTTGCCTATGTGGTGGGAGAAAAGAATGAGACAGAGCGCTGCAGTGATGACGGGGAACCCTCCGGAACAGCGGGACGTCCTATGTTAGATGTGTTGACAGGGCAGGGGATTCATAATGCTGTGGCGGTTGTTACACGGTATTTTGGAGGAACGCTGCTCGGTACCGGTGGTCTGGTGAGGTCTTATTCCACGGCGCTCAAGGAGGGGTTGGAGCATTGTGTGCTGCTGGAGCAGCATACCGGAATCCGCCTTTGTATCCATACAGATTATAATGATGTGGGAAAGCTTCAGTATCTGGTGCGGACAAAAGGACTGACAGAACTGGATACGGTATATGCGGATCAGGTGGAGATGATGATCCTGGTACCATCTGTGAAGATAGACAAAGTGGAACAGGAAATTACAGACCAGACGGCGGGGAAAGCGGAGTTTGAGCGTCAGGGCGAAGTTCGGTATGGCACCGCAGATGGTGAGATAATTTTGCTGTAAGGAGGATGGAGACGTTGAATTTACTGGATTACATGGGAGAACAGAAAAAAGAAAGAGAGGCGCCTCTTGCGTCCCGGCTTCGCCCGGCAACATTGGACGAAATCGTGGGACAGGAGCATATCATAGGGAAAGATAAAATGCTGTACCGTGCCATCAAAGCGGATAAACTGAGCTCCCTTCTTTTTTATGGTCCGCCGGGGACAGGCAAGACAACTCTTGCCAGAGTGATTGCCAATACGACGAGTGCGGCATTTTTGCAGCTAAATGCAACTTCTGCGGGGAAAAAGGATATGGAAGAGGTCGTGGCGAAGGCGAAAGAGAATCTGGGAGCATATGGCAGGAAGACCATCCTTTTTATCGATGAGATCCACCGGTTTAATAAGGGGCAGCAGGACTATCTGCTTCCCTTTGTGGAAGACGGCACTGTGGTGTTGATCGGTGCTACGACAGAGAACCCCTTTTTTGAGGTGAACGGAGCACTGATTTCACGTTCTGTGATTTTTGAATTAAAACCACTTGAGGCAGAGGATATCAGGAAACTTATTCTGAGAGCACTTGAGGACTCGGAGAGAGGACTGGGGAGCTACCGGGCAGAGATTGAGAAAGAAGCACTGGCATTTTTGACAGATGTCAGCGGAGGAGATGCCAGAACCGCGCTGAATGCCATAGAGCTCGGTGTACTGACCACGGAGCGGAGTGAGACGGAAAGATCCATATTACGCCGGAGGTGGCAGAAGAGTGCATTCAGAAGCGGACACTGCGGTATGACAAGACCGGAGATAACCACTACGATACCATCTCGGCATTCATCAAGAGTATGCGGGGATCTGATCCGGATGCGGCGGTGTACTATCTGGCAAGGATGCTCTATGCAGGGGAGGATATTACATTTATTGCCCGACGGATCATGATCTGTGCTGCGGAGGATGTTTCCAATGCAGATCCCCAGGCGCTGGTAGTGGCAGTGAGTGCTGCCCAGGCAGTGGAGAGACTGGGGATGCCTGAAGCAAGGATCGTATTGGCGCAGGCGGCGTCATATGTGGCGTGTGCACCAAAGAGCAACTCGGCGATCATGGCCATCGACAGAGCGACAGAATATGTAAAAAGCCATCCGAATTACCGGATTCCGTCCTATTTGATGGACGCTCATTATAAGGGGGCAGCGAAGCTGGGACATGGAATCGGTTATCAGTATGCCCATGATTTTGAACATCATTATGTGGATCAGCAGTATCTGCCGGATGAGGTAAAGGAGGAGCGCTTTTACTGTCTTTCGGAAAACGGGTATGAGAGAACCATCAGGGAGTACTTTGAAAAGACGGGTATTCATAAAGGATGAGATGAACCGGCAAGGTAAGAAAAGGAGGAAAGCATGACAGAAGAAATGAAAAAACCAAAAAGTTCTTATACAAAGGGGCAGAGGATCTGTGCTGTGATCGTGGTGATTCTGCTTCTGGCAATCTATGTGATCACCCTGATCGCTGCGATAACCACATCCCCGGCAGCACCAGAGCTTTTTAAGATGAGTCTGGGGGCATCGATCCTGCTGCCAATCCTGTTTTGGTGTTATATACGGTTTGCCAGATTATTGGGAGGAAAGGGAGAATCATAATTTTTTGATATTTTTTTAAAATTATGAAAAAAGAGGTTTACAAATCGACAATTTTGATGTAAAATAGATTTGTTTTTCGGCGTGTGGCTCAGCTTGGTAGAGCGCTACGTTCGGGACGTAGAGGCCGCAGGTTCGAATCCTGTCACGCCGATGCCATAGGGAAGATAAAAAAGTCCGCACAGGGATGTTTCATAAAAGGAAATGTCTTCTGTATCGGGCTTTTTTGTTTCCGTGCTGGCAGGGCGGAAACGGGGAAGCCTGTCTTGTCAGTTGTAAACTTTTGTGGTATAGTTATTGCTAAGTTCATCTGATTAGGATGGAATTCAGAAAGGATAAGGGGCATGAGTGATTTACAAAATCGCATTAAACAATTAAAAAGGGAGAAAAATGCGGTCATTCTGGCACATTATTATGTGCATGATGAAGTACAGCAGGTGGCAGACTATATTGGAGATTCTTTTTACCTCAGTAAGCTGGCGACAAAGGTAGAGGCAGATACCATCGTATACTGTGGCGTTTCTTTTATGGGAGAGAGTGCCAAGATCCTGAATCCGGGGAAGAGAGTGCTGATGCCCGATGAGACGGCAGATTGTCCCATGGCACATATGGCAGAGACAGACCGGATCGCCAGATTGCGGGAGGAGTATGAAGATCTGGCAGTGGTGTGTTATATCAATTCCACAGCAGAACTCAAGTGCTATGCCGATGTTTGTGTTACTTCATCCAATGCAATGAAGATCGTAAGGAAACTTCCTAATAAAAATATTTTCTTTATTCCGGATGAAAATCTGGGGCGTTATGTGGCAAGTCAGGTACCGGAGAAGAATTTTATTTTCAATGATGGGTTCTGTCATGTGCATGCAGCTGTTTCCAGCGAACAGGTAAAGGCGGCGAAACAGTCTCATCCGGCGGCGAAGTTTCTCGTCCATCCGGAGTGTACGACGGATGTACTGGAGCTGGCTGATTTTATCGGAAGTACTTCGGAGATTATTGATTATGCGACAGCATGTGATGCGACAGAATATATTATTGGGACGGAACTCGGTGTACTTTATGAATTAAAGCAGAAAAATCCGGATAAAGTTTTTTACTCTGCGGGACCGGCACTCTGTTGTCCCAATATGAAGAAGATATCGTTGGAAAAGATCATCTATGTTCTGGAGACAGGAGCAAATGAAGTACAGGTTACGGATGAGCTGCGGAACCGGGCAAATGCTCCGCTGAATCGTATGTTGGAACTGGCATCCCAGACATGAAAATGGAATGGAGAATGATATGAAGATACATACCGATATTGTGATCGTCGGAAGTGGAGCAGCGGGACTTTTTTGTGCACTAAAGCTTCCCCGGGATAAGCAGATTACGGTGGTCACAAAAGAGGAGGCAGAGCGGAGTGATTCTTTTCTGGCACAGGGGGGAATCTGTGTTTTAAAAGCAGACTCGGATTATGACAGTTACTTTGAGGATACGATGAGGGCAGGACATTATGAAAACCGCAGGGAATCTGTTGACATTATGATCCGGTCTTCTGCTGATGTGATCGACGAACTGATCGGCTATGGTGTTGAGTTTGAACGGAATGGTGATTCTCTGCGTTATACAAGAGAGGGGGGGCACTCCGATTCCCGCATTCTGTTTCATGAGGATGCCACTGGAAAAGAGATCACCGGGAAGCTTCTTGAACAGGTACGGGGCCGGGAAAATATAGAGCTTATAGAGCATTGCACGATGGTGGATATTCTGGAAGAGGGGAAGGTCTGTCACGGACTGGTGATACGCACTGCGGATGGGACGCTGGGGACACTGACGGCAGATTATACAGTGCTGGCATGTGGAGGACTCGGTGGCTTATATGAACACTCTACCAATTTTCGTCATCTTACCGGAGATGCTATCGCCATAGCATTGAAACATGGAATCCGGCTGGAGAATATTGATTACATACAGATTCATCCAACTACATTATATTCCACAGAACCGGGACGGCGTTTTTTAATCTCGGAGTCGGTCCGCGGTGAGGGAGCGGTTCTTCTGAATAAGGATAAAAAGCGTTTTGTGGACGAGCTTCTGCCAAGGGATATTCTGACAAAAGAAGTACACAGGCAGATGGAAAAGGATGGTATGCCGTATGTGTGGCTGTCCATGGAGCCGATTCCGACGGAAACGATTCGAAGTCATTTTCCTAATATATATAAAAAATGTCTGGAGGAAGGGTATGATTGCACCAGGGAATGTATCCCTGTTGTACCGGCACAACATTATTTTATGGGTGGAATATGGGTGGACCGCAACAGTCATACTTCTATGGAGCATCTTTATGCCGTGGGAGAGACGAGCTGCAATGGAGTCCATGGAAGAAACCGGCTGGCAAGCAATTCTCTTTTGGAGAGTCTTGTGTTTGCCGGGCGTTCGGCAGACCATATCAACCAAAGCTACAGGACATTGGAGAAGCCGCATGTTTTGCCGGAGCTGGAGAAATATGCCGATGAAGCAGTACAGAGGGAACAGTACCAAAGGGCGGTACTGGACGAGATAGAGAAAGAGAGGAAACGCAGAGAAAAATGAATGAGATTACAATGCAGTTAAATGCGGATCATCTGATCCGTGAGGCACTGGCGGAGGATATCACAAGCGAGGATATCACTACCAATGCAGTCATGCGTGAGGCGCTTCAGGGAGAGGTTGAGCTGATCTGTAAACAGGATGGCATCATTGCGGGACTTGGTATCTTCCAGCGGGTTTTTCAGTTGTTGGATGAAAATGTGTCAGTGGAATTTTATTGTCAGGATGGGGATGCGGTAAAAAAAGGGCAGAAGATGGCGATGGTAACAGGAGATATTCGTGTTTTGCTGAGCGGTGAGCGCACAGCACTGAACTATCTGCAGAGAATGAGTGGAATTGCCACTTATACCCACTCTATTGCCATGTTGTTGGAGGGCTCTAAAACAAAGCTCCTCGACACCAGGAAGACAACACCCAATATGCGTGTGTTTGAAAAATATGCGGTAAAGGTGGGAGGTGGATACAACCATCGTTATAATTTGTCGGACGGTGTGCTTTTGAAGGACAACCATATTGGAGCAGCAGGAAGTGTGACGAAGGCAGTACAGATGGCGAAGGAGTATGCACCATTTGTGCGCAAGATTGAAGTGGAAACCGAGAATCTTGATATGGTAAAGGAAGCGGTGGAAGCAGGAGCGGATATCATTATGCTGGATAATATGACGCCAGAGGTTATGAGAGAGGCGGTTGCCCTGATTGCCGGACGTGCCGAGACAGAGTGCTCCGGTAATGTAACAAGGGAAAATGTAGAGGAGATGATCGATATCGGTGTGGATTATATTTCCAGTGGTGCACTGACTCATTCGGCTCCTATTATGGATATATCACTGAAAAATCTGCATCCGGTGGAATAAGAGATGTGCAGGATTGTCTGGTACATCGAAAGAAAGAACAGAGGTGAGGTTGAGTTATGTTGGAGACGGGAATCAAAGGAACACAGTCGATAAAGGTGGAAGAGAGTAATTCAGCAAGGGTGATGGGGAGCGGGACACTGGATGTTTTTGCGACACCGGCGATGATCGCACTGATGGAGAAAACGGCATGGATGAGTGTGGCACCAGAGCTGGAGGAGGGGCAGGGAACCGTGGGAACTCTGCTGGAAATATCACATGACGCCCCTACTCCGCTGGGGATGACCGTTACCTGTGACAGCGAGCTGGTGGAGGTTGACGGGCGGCGGCTGGTCTTTGAGGTGGCGGCCAGGGATGAAAAGGGAGCCGTGATCGGTAAAGGAAAACATGAACGTTTTATTGTATGGGAAGAAAAGTTCCAGGCAAAGGCAGACAAAGCATAATATGAATATACAGGGAAAGGGCGGCTGGTAAACCAGCCGCCCTTTTGAAAGAGGAGTTTTATGAAAAAATATCAAAAATTAGAAATTGGCAATTAGTCAGTAGGCTTTGGGATATCTTCTGTCCCTCAACCTATGACCTTAGTATAGTAGTAAAATGTGAAAAGAATGTGTTCAAAAGCCCACAAATCTGTGAACAAATTGTTAAATTTCGTGACAATAGTTACAAATTTTGACAATTATAGTGATAATTCGTGAATTTTCTTCTTTAATTCTGTTTTTTTGTCGTCAAGCAGCAATTCTCTGTTGTATTCATAAAATTTATCACAGCCATGTTCTGAAACAAACCATACAGCAAGAGGATTAAGGGTCAGTTCTGTGACAAAAAGTACCATTTCCTGCCTTCCGGCGAAGACCCTTTCCAGAAAGAGAAAGGCATTGGTCAGGGCCTGTCCTGCTTCACTGGCAGAGGTATGATATTTGTTTACAGCATTACTGAATTCCTCTTTCACCAGCGCAAATGCCCTGTCCGGATCGTATTCATTATGACTGGCGAGTGTCTGGTGAAGAGTGGATAATTGTGACAGTGCCGAAAGTATGTGGCGCTCCCGTTCCTCTGACAACTGTCCGGCGGCCCTCTCTGTATGGAGAGTCTGGTTCAGGCGTTCATATTCTTCCTGTAGCAGTTCACCGGGTGTTTTTCGGGAACCGGTCAGACTGCCGCGAAATTGCTGCAGGCATGTGTGTACCAGTGAGAGGGAGGAATCTGTCTGGTGAAGTTCATTGAAGGCTTCATTCAGGTGTCCCAGGAGCAGACTGATGACACTGACTGCCTCATCAAATCCGGCATCCTGGAGATGTGCCACGGCGGCGAGAAGTGCTTTGCCTTCTGATGTTGTTTCTTCAGGAACTGCTCCCTTCAGGATAGCAGTGATATTATAATGCTGTCTGTATTTGCAGAATAATTCATAATAATTGCTGAAATCCCGGGCGATTTCTTCGTGCTGTATATATTGGTGTACAGTCGCTGCCGTGACAGGCAGTCTCTGCTTTTCGTAAGCCTGCAGACATCGTGACAGATCCTCCCAGCCCCTTGCCGTGACAAATTCCTCTCCTCCGATGGCGGTCTCTACCTGATAGAAGTGATCTTTTCGGATATCCAGATAGGACAGAATGACAGGGTGGACACTGCGGGAGTAAGCGTATTCGCGCCAGGCAGAATAATCTTCTATAATATCGACCCGTTTGAGCCTGTCAAGTGTAGTGATATCAAATTCGCGGACTGACTTATTATATTCCGGAGGATTGCCTGCCACTACAATGATCCAGCCCTCGGGGACACGATGTGTGCCAAAGGTCTTGTATTGCAGAAACTGGAGCATGGTAGGCGCAAGTGTTTCTGATACACAATTGATTTCATCCAGAAAGAGGATCCCCTGTTTTTGCCCGGTCTGCTCTATCTTTTCATAGACGGAGGCGATGATCTCACTCATGGTATATTCTGTTACCGGGAAGGTCTTCCCGTTGTATTTCCTTTCCCGGATCACAGGGAGACCGATCGCACTCTGTCTGGTATGATGGGTGATGGTGTAAGAAACCAGTGCTACCCCTTCACTGGCAGCCACCTGTTCTACAATAGCGGTTTTGCCGATACCGGGAGGTCCCATCAAAAGGATGGGACGCTGTTTTTCAGCAGGGATCTCATATTGTCCCCATTCGTTCCGGGACAGATAGATGTGAAGGGTGTTTGTGATTTCCATTTTTGCCTCTTTGATAGAAATTTGGTATTGGTTCATAATAAGAGGTTGCTCCTTTCTACAGATATAGAATTAATCGATTTCCAGGCGGATCGCCCAGGGTGGTACATGGTCATGGGCAGGTTCTCTGGTATGGGATGTGGTTTCATTAAGAAAATCAGCCAGCAAAAATGCCACAGGATAGGGTGGAGGTGAGGATGGGTATGTTCCATAGCCGTCTGTCAGAATCATAAGTCCTTGTAGTTTGGCTGGCAGGTTTTCACTGATATAGTGAAAAACACAACAATAATCCGTTCCGCCAAAACCTTTCACGGTAAAAGATTCTGTCAGGGCAGCGAACTGTTCATGGGAGGTGATCAGAAGATCCTCCTGAACGATGGTATCGAACTGAAGCAGATGGATCTGACTGTTTCTGAAAAAACGCCGGGAATTTTGCAGGATTGCCAGTGTCTCTGAAAGGAATCGGCGGATTGGCGTTCCGTGTACAGAACCGGAAGTATCAATGGCGATCACCAGATTCCGTATTTTCTTTTCCTCCTTATATTCCAGTGGTTCAATAAGGGGGATACTGCCGTATAATTCCATGCCCAGTGTATAATAAGCGGTATCAAACTCCTCTTCATTGATATGAAGATTTTCCTGCCAGGCAGCAAACCGTCTCAAAAAATGGTCGTATGGCATATGGCTCTGATAAGACAGTTTCAAAGTTTCCCGAAGCTGTCCGGCGGTTGTCCCGGCGCGGCGCTGGAAGGTTTCCATGTTTGTGCGGGTCTTGTCAGTCAGTTCCTGCCATTTTTCCTCCTGTTGCGGCTTTTGCTGTTTCTGCCTTTCATTCTTTCGGGGCCAGAACTCATGGCTGTCAATACAGAAATCCTGTTCCAAAAGCAGTTTTCTATGAGTGTAGAAAACACTGCCTTCCAACAGGTAGTACAGTTTCCCCGGTGTATACAGGGTGATCTTCTGTTCCTGGATAAAATGAAAAGTCTGTTCTCTCACATCAGAGGGGATTTTGCGCAGGCAGGGAAGATCCAGAGAGTCTATGATGGCTTCCACGCAAATGTCACAACACAGATTCCACAGATCCCGGTCCGGCCCTGCCTCCATGTACAGGTGGGAGAAGAGGCAGTGGAGAAGGTTATGCAGATAAGCGCGGTTCACTAGAACCGGATTCTCATCAAAGGTGCGAAAAAGATATTGTGGCTGGAAATATAAATATTCGCCGTCAGTGGCGGTGGCAGTGATCAGCGGGCTTGTCGCATAGTCCAGTCCGGACAGAGCGGCATCAAGAAAGCGCAGAGAGAGATACAGATCACTGCGGGCGGTAGTCAGAATTTCTTTCCCCAGGGCAGTATGGTGAGATGGATTCATGGGAATGGTCTCCTTTTTGACAGATGTGGTGGTGATCCGGTTACAGGTCAAATTTTCTGGTGTTTGTCAGGACGGGGTTCCTGCGCCGTTCCAGATCCAGAAGATAGCTGAGTATGCCGGGAGTTTCCAGCGTTTGTGCGGTCTGGATGGCAAGGGAGAGTAACCTGCAGTCAGCCGTCTCCTGTTCCAAAAAATAGCGGAGGGTATCCATATCCTGTTCTTTCATATAGTAGGTCAGAAGCTCCTCCTGATGCCCCTGAAAGTAGTGCAGATATGAGGCGCGGGCGGTATCTGAGAGCTGCCATGGGAAACGCAGACGGTAGGAGAGGATACGTCCCAGTACGGAGATGTCCTCGCTGACACGGGCACGGCTCCATAAGTCATCATAGCGGCGGAAATCAACCTGTGAGTCATAAAAACACTGTTGGTACAGATAGCCGGCTCCATAACCAATCTCCTGAAAGATTCTTGCCGGTTCATTGGCGATGTATTCGTATTCATAACGTGGAAAGAGAAGAACTGCCTGGCTGCCGGAATCATAAAAAATGGATACGGTCACTTCCTGATACATATCATAGAGGATATCCTTCAGACAGGTGCAGTCTCCCTCTCCGTGTCGGAGGATGATGTGTGAAAGACTCCGGCAATTTTTGAAAGCGCCGTCTTCGATTTCAATGCCACCATGGGGAAGCAGAAGTGTATGGAGAGAACGACAGTTGTAGAAAGCATGTTTTCCGATTTGTCGTGTGCCCTCCGGAATTTTTATTTCCGTTAATTCGCGATGTTCAGCATAAGCATAATCCTCGATCCTGGTATTCATAGGGAGTCCTCCGGTTAGAAAGATTTCTGTAGAAAGAATAGCACTCTATGGACTTTTTTACAAGGAAATGATATAATAAATTCATTGTATGAGTGTGAATAGTAACGAAAAGAAAGAAAAGGGGGATTCATATGTTTTGCCAGAATTGTGGAAAGGAAATCGGGGAGACGGATCGTTTTTGCCCGAACTGCGGGGTTGTGACAGGATATACAAAGGAAAACGGAGGGCAGGCAGAACAGGAACCGGGAGTAGAAGATTCCCGGGAGGGAGCAGCCTTTGTAACCTTTGAACAGTCAGCTGAGTCCCGGGCTGCTGTTTCTAAGAAAACGACGACATGGATACTGGCAGGTGCGGTCTCTGCTATTGGGCTGATCACATTATTTATACTTCTGATACTGCAGGCATCGGTAAACCGGAAAGCAGCGCCAAAGCTGGAGCAGTGGAGGAGCCAGAGTGGAAGCGGCTATGACAGGAGTTTTCAATATGGCAGTGATGAGGAAGACTCCGATTATGATTGGGATGATAAAGAGAATGATTATGATTTTAATGAGATTTTTTAAATGTGTTGGAGAGAGTAGCGATGAAATATAGGGAAGAAGATATTCAGGAAAAGATTTATATCACACAGCTCGAGGGGATTGGCGAGCGCCTGGAGGAAGATATTGCCGGAATATTAAACCGTACGGGGATGTATTTTCGCATTTTTAATCGTGCCAAGACCCCGTCCTCCATCGCACAGAAACTGGATAAAGAGGGATATGGTTTTGGTGAGGATGAGAAAAAGCTGCAGGATCTCATCGGACTGCGTATCGTCGTATATTATCAGGATGATATGGATATTATACGGACGATCATGGAAAAGACATTCCGACGTGTGGGAGAGTGGTCGAAAACGGAAAGCACCAATGAAGAATTTAAGGCATCAAAGCTAAATGGTGTATTTCGTATACCAGAGGAATACCAGCGTATATACAGTGGGAATTTCAGTGAATTCCCCATTGACAGAACCTTTGAGGTACAGCTGCGCACAGTCTCTTTTGAGGGCTGGCATGAGATTGAACATGATATGAGGTACAAATCACCTCATGGAGATGAATTCTGGCGCAACAATGAGGATCTGTCGCGAACATTAAACTGTGTTCTGGCAAATCTGGAATTATGCGACTGGTCTACACTTAGTGTGTTTGATAAATTATCATATTATCACTATGAAGAGGGAAATTGGGAGATGATGATGAAGGGAAAGTTTCGTCTGCGTTTCGATGCGCAGCCCCTGTCACCAGAGTTCATAAATTTTCTGGATGAAAATCTGGGAGTAGCCTATTGTCTGTACCGCTGCGACCGTGCTAAAGTGATTTTTGCACTGATGCAGGAGCGTCATGAGAATATCACATATGATCTGGTCATAAAGGCTGCAAACGAGTCGGTGGCTGTGTATGACACGAAGGTTCAGAGACGGCTGTCAAAATTATGTCATGAGGTGTTTAAAAAGGATCGTTCATTGAAACCGGAGCGGCTTGATCTGAGACCATTGGATGTCACCCCGTCCTTCCGGTTGAATGTTACATTGTGCCACAATCCGGTAAAGGGTGTACAGCAGGAATTTATGTCTGCTGTGCAGATGATCGGGGCATGGGCACAGGGGCGTTTCCGCAATATTACAGATGACATTCCAACCACACCTGTAGACTATGAGTTTCATGTGCCGGGGTTCAATATCCGGATACTGGGGAATCTCTCACTTGGGTTTTATAAGCTGTCACTGGATTATGTGGATATGACACGCAAGGGGGTTGTGTGGCGGACGAATGTCAGCCTGGAACTCAGTGAGCGGATCCGTATGAAGGTGGATTGTGACTACTGTCACACGCCATACCGGCTCGTGAGGGACAGTTTTTCCAAACCGCGGTTTGTCGATGAGATATTCCGTAAGATCGGTTATGAGGATGTCATCCCCATGTCTCTCAAACCGGGGAAGATAAAAACCATGAAGGAACTGGAGCAGATCAGTGCTTTTATCAGTGATCACAGTCGGAATCTTCCTGTGATCCTGGCGGTAGAGGAGGAGGATCCGGAACGACAGATTAATATCAACCGGCTGACAGAAACAATAGGAACCTATGCGCATGTGTTTGTTCTGGATAAAAAGGCAATTCCTATTCTTGTAGAAATGTCAGATTATACGACCAATGAACTGACAGGTGCCGTATGGGTTACCTTTAGTGGCGGAGAAGATAAGTTCTATACAAGGGACATGATCGCTGACAGTCGTTTTGATTTTAATAAATATGCATTTGATCAGGGAAATGTATATGAAAAGGCATTTCGTCACAGACTGGTGAGGCTGATCAAAGAGAAAAATTGTGAGTAAATTTAAAATTATAAAAAGGAAGTGTTTGTAATGAAAGCTGGAATTTTTTATCACAAAAGAACAGGCGAGCCTGTACAGATCATTGCACGCGCACAGACAAAACCTACCTATCAGGAGGTTATCTGTTATCAGGAGTTGACGACACCTTATGATTATTATGTTATGGAAAAGACACAGTTTTTTTCGGAGTATGTAAAACATTTTGAGGAACTGCCGTTAGTGGGGCATAAGCAGATTGGCAAGAGGGATGATCTGCCGGATAAACGTCCGCTGATATCCAAAGGGGAGATCCGCAGGGAAGAGGAAGAATTATCGGAACAGGAACAGGAAGAGGGAGAGTTTGATCCGAGAATTAGAAAACTGCTTGCCTTTTTTGATGCAGATAGTTACAGGAAAAAGATCAAGCTGCTGGAGAGCATGAAGGATGAGCTGGATGCTTTTATGATCAATAATATTGCAGTCAGTCTTGATCTTTCTATAGAGGATGGCGTAGACGGATATGAATTTATCCTGTCGGAGCTGCGTATGAGGGACAGATATGAAAGCCATCGGGGAGACAGATTTTGAATAATTACCGATTGAAGATACAATATGATGGAACACGTTACCGCGGCTGGCAGAGACTGTCCGGCGGGGGGGATACGATCCAGGGGAAGATAGAAGGTGTACTGACCCGTATGCTGGATACTCCTGTCAGGCTGGATGGTGCCGGGCGCACAGACGCCGGTGTTCATGCCCGATGCCAGGTTGCCAATGTGCATCTGGAGAATGCGTGGGAGCCGGAGGAGCTGACACAGAGACTGAATGAATATTTACCGGAGGATATACGGATACTGGAAGTAGCGCAGGCGGGAGAACGGTTTCACAGCCGGCTGAATGCCATTGCCAAAGTATATGAATATCATTTGCTGAAAGCGGGATGCTATGATGTGTTTAACCGGAAATACAGCTGGCATATGACTCAGGAGCTGGATACGGAACGTATGAGAGAAGCCGCCGGGCATCTTATCGGACAGCATGATTTCAAAGGGTTTTGTACAAAGGCATCCAGGAAAAAGTCCACAGTACGGAGGCTGGATGCCGTGGAGATCCGGGAGACAGATGACAGTATTTATCTGCGTTTTGAGGGGAATGGTTTTCTTTATAATATGGTCCGCATCCTGACAGGGACACTGGTGGAGATTGGTGCTGGTATAAGAGAACCGGAGAACATCCTGGAAATTCTGCAGAGGGGTGACCGTGTCCTGGCGGGAGAAACAGCGCCGGCACATGGTCTCACCCTGTTGTCCGTTAAATATGATTAGTGATTATGTTCTGGCGATATAAAAGAGAGGAAGAGAGCATGCGGCAGATGGAATTTAAAATGGAGAGAGAAAATCTCGTCCACGAAGGAGATGAGGTTACTGTCACAGAAGGTGTTCTCCCCAGTGCATATTATTACACCATCAATCCGGCAGTGGCGATGTCAGGAAATTATGTATTCCGTGAGAGACTAAAGTCAGATCACGGCATCGTCCGGGAGATCAAGCACAATGAAAAGGGATTTTATGTTGTGGTAGAGTTTGATGAATAAGAATTATGAGGAGGAAATTATGGAACGTAGAAATGCGTGGAAGGATTATACGAAAAAAGAAGTGAAAGAAATGGAGAAGCTGGCGGATGATTACCGTGAATTTCTGGATCTCGGCAAGACAGAGCGGGAGTGTGCAAGACAGTCGGTGAAGCTGGCAGAGAAGGCGGGATATCGTAATCTTGAGGATGTTCTGGCACAGGGTGATGCCCTGAAGGCGGGGGATAAGGTATACGCTGTCAATATGAAGAAGTCGGTTGTTCTTTTTCAGATCGGGCGGCAGCCTATGGAGAAGGGGATGGCAATTCTGGGAGCCCATATTGATTCTCCGCGCATGGATGTAAAGCAGAATCCTTTATATGAAGATACAGAGCTTGCCTATCTTGATACACATTATTATGGCGGTATCAAGAAATACCAGTGGGTGACACTGCCATTGGCGATCCATGGTGTTTTCGTAAAAAAGAGCGGCGAGGTTGTGGAGGTCTGTATCGGAGAAGAGGAGAAAGATCCTGTATTCTGTGTGACGGATCTTCTGATTCATCTTGCCCATGAACGGATGGAAAAGAAAGCGGATAAGGTGATAGAAGGAGAAGCATTAGATATCCTGTTTGGAAGTCAGCCGCTGAAAGGGACCGAGAAGGATGCTGTCATGGCAAATGTCCTTCAGATCCTGAAGGATAAATATGAGATAGAGGAAGAAGATTTTCTCTCTGCAGAGCTGGAGGTGGTACCGGCGGGAAAAGCCAGGGAATCCGGCATAGATACCAGTATGATCATGGCATATGGCCAGGATGACAGAGTGTGTGCCTATACATCACTGCTGGCTATGCTGGAGGTAGAAGATACAGAATATACGACCTGCTGTCTCCTGGTGGATAAGGAGGAGATTGGAAGTGTAGGTGCCACAGGGATGCAGTCAAGCTTTTTTGAGAATATGGTGGCAGAGGTCATGGATCGTCTGGGGCAGTATTCGGAACTTGCGCTGCGCCGGTGCCTGATGAATTCCCGTATGCTTTCCTCAGATGTAAGCGCTGCCTTTGATCCCACGTATGCGGCTGCTTATGAAAAAAAGAATGCGGCTTACTTTGGGCGGGGGATGGTTTTCAATAAGTTTACCGGTTCCCGGGGAAAATCTGGAAGTAATGATGCAAATGCCGAATTTATGGCACATATTCGTGGTATTCTTGAAAATGCCGGAGTGGCATATCAGACTGCCGAGCTGGGTAAGGTAGATATTGGCGGCGGTGGTACCATTGCCTATATTATGGCATTATATGGTATGGATGTCATCGATTGCGGGGTGGCAGTATTAAATATGCATGCACCGTGGGAGATTACCAGCAAAGCAGATGTGTATGAGACAAAAAAGGGTTATGTCGTATTTCTTGAAAAAATTTTCGGATAAGAATTATCTTTTAAAGGGATTGAGCAGATGAAACAGAATGTACAAAGGGGAAGGAACAACAAATGGTGGAATATACTGGCAGGGGTGTGTGTTGTGTCAGGGGCTATCCTGATGCAGGCACAGCCCTGTTTTGCTGCCCGGAAGTCTCAGCCGGCATCGGCAAAGCAGGTGTCAGCAAAAAAAAAATCACCAATGGAACAGCTGGAGTCGGTTCTGGTGTCTGCCGCTACAAAAAGGATCCAGTATCAGTCAGGGACGGTGCATTCCGTTGCCGGGTGGCGATGGCAAAAGGCAAAGAAACTGTCGCTGGCGGCATCCAAATTGAAGATCAGAAAGAAAGGAAAATATACGTTCAGGATCACAAAGCGGTCCGGGAAATATCAGCTGCTTACACTGAAACTGAAAAAAAGACGTATTCTATCACAGTCAATAAAGCGGTGAAACAAAAAGCGGGGTATTACTCTCTGGTATTAAAGAGCGATACATCCTGTGTTCTGGGTATAAAGGATGCGGCACTGGCGAAGGGAGCAGCAGGCTGCCGGCAGCCAAAGGGAGGTACGGCAGCAGGTGTCTGGCATCTGGAGTCAGCCGGGGGGACAGGATTTCGCCTTAAGAATGAAAATAGTGGTCTGTATCTGACCGGTGGATTGTCAAAGAAAAACGGGGCAGTGTATACACAAAGGAAATATTCTGCCGGAAACAAAGGCCAGATATACCGCTGTTATCCTGCCAGGGGCAGTTATTATTACATAAAAAATGTACTGACAAAAGAATATTTGTATATCAACGGGACTTCTCTCGGAAGTGGTGGCAGGGACAATAAAAAGGCATGGAAATTTAAATTTTCGGCTCAGGCAAAACCGGTGTCCTGGATGACTGTCAGTGGAGAGACCTGTCCGGTTTCTCTGGAGTTTGGTAAGGCATTTCCTGTGAAAGGGAATGTCAGATCCTATTATACGATAAAAAAGCTGACAGCAAGAGTTCTGGACCATGGTGGAGCAGTATGCTTCCAGAAAACAGTAAAACCCCTGTCCTGTCAGTATGACCTGACAGGGGTGGATGCGGCACTGACATTCGGAAAGCTGGCTGTGGGGAATCATCGCTATCAGATCCTTCTCCGTGACAGTACCGGCACGGAGAAGACAGTGCTGGACCGGGAATTTGTTGTCTATGTCCCGGGGGGTGCGATGACGAAAACGCTGATTTATAACAGCACAGCAGTGGCCGGTGTCGGATATCAGTCTGTCGGAAATGAAAAAGAGAAAAAAGCGTGTGCCTCTTATGCGCTGGCGTATTGTAATGCGATCCTTACCGGTACGGCAGTGAGTCCGCATACGTATTGGAGCAGCAGCTCTAATGTAGACTGTGTATGGAGCAAGGGAGGGTATACCACTCACGCCTATGCGTCTGAGCAGGATGTGCTGCAGGCGGCATATGGACAACTGACAGCGGGAAAGCCGTGTATTCTCCATGTAACAGGTAAAACGGGAAATCAGCACTGGGTAACACTTATCGGATATAAAAATGTGGTGAAAGCATCTGTCCTGAAGGTGTCAAATTTTATTGCGCTGGATCCCTGGAATGGAAAGGTGATCACCGTATCTGACAGTTATCAGGTAAGAACCACATATCGCCTTGCTTACAGGAATACAGTGTGATATATGTCAGCGTAATACGCCTTAAAATCCGTCTGAACAGGAATAGACAGACGGATTTTACTCGTTTATAATAAAGAAAGTAGTTGACAGCTGCAAAAAATTAGTATAGTATGAATACATACAGAACATTCGTTCGTAAAAACAGGAGGATATTACGATGGAAAAGGATCAGAATAAATTAAAGGCACTGGAGTCGGCGATTGCCCAGATCGAGAAGGCATACGGTCAGGGGTCGATCATGAAACTGGGAGATACAGGTCATATGAAGGTGGAGTCAGTACCAACGGGTTCCCTGAGTCTGGATATTGCGCTGGGCGTCGGAGGTATTCCGAAGGGACGTATTATCGAAGTATATGGACCGGAGTCCAGTGGTAAGACCACAGTGGCATTGCATATGGTGGCTGAGGTACAGAAAAGAGGCGGAATTGCCGGATTTATTGATGCGGAGCATGCTCTGGATCCGGTTTATGCAAAAAATATTGGTGTTAATATTGATAATTATATATTTCCCAGCCGGACAGTGGTGAGCAGGCGATGGAGATTACGGAAACCATGGTACGTTCCGGTGCGGTAGATATTGTGATTGTGGATTCTGTAGCGGCGCTGGTGCCAAAGGCGGAGATTGACGGAGATATGGGAGATTCCCATGTGGGGCTTCAGGCGCGTCTGATGTCTCAGGCACTGCGTAAGCTGACAGCGGTTATCAGCAAGTCCAACTGTACCGTTATTTTTATTAACCAGCTGCGTGAGAAGATCGGAGTTATGTTTGGTAATCCGGAAACGACGACAGGCGGGCGCGCTCTGAAATTTTATGCCTCTGTCCGTCTGGATGTCAGAAGAGTGGAGACGCTGTCTCAGGCAGGAGAAAAGGTGGGAAACCATGTCCGTGTCAAAGTGGTTAAGAACAAGGTGGCACCACCCTTTCAGGAGGCGGAGTTTGACATTATGTTTGGCAAGGGGATTTCCAGGGAGGGAGATGTACTGGATCTGGCAGCAAAGCATGATATTATCCTGAAAAGTGGTGCATGGTACTCCTATAACGGAGAGCGCATTGGTCAGGGACGGGAAAATGCCAAGACATATCTTTCGGAACATCCGGCGATTTTCGACGAAGTAGACCAGGCAGTGCGTGCCAGACTGATGCCGGGGGAGGATACAGGGACAGAAGAGACAAACCCTGACATGACAGAGCAGAAGGCGAAGAAGGCATCTGCCAAAAAGACAGCAAAGAGCGAATAAGATATGAGAGAGGAAAGAGAATCATCAGGACGATCCGTAGATGAGGAATGTAAGAGGGCTGCGAAAAAGGCGATGGATCTTTTGCTGCGGCAGGACCGGACGGAAAAAAATCTGAGAGAACGCCTGTCCCGTTCCGGTTTTTCGGAGAAGGCATCGGAATATGCGATCCGGTATGTGGTTCATTTTGGTTATGTCGATGATCTGCGTTATGCACAAAATTATATTTTTCTTCATAAGGGGAAGCGCAGCAAAAAAGAACTGCGCTACAGACTGCTGGACAAAGGAGTGCCGCCAGAGCTTGTGACAGAAGCCTTTCTGGAGTATAAGGAAGAGGAGGAGTATGAGGCATTTCAGAGTCAGCTGGCGAAACGCCTGAAGGGACAGCGCCTTTCTGATATGGATGTTCCGGCAAGAGATAAAATCGTGGCATATTTTGCCCGTAAGGGGTATTCCTTTCCTTTGATTCGTTCTGTCATGAGGGAGTGGATGGAAGGAGAGAGAGAATAACTATTTTTGCGGGGAAATTCTTAAAAAGGTCTGAAAAGTTGTCAAAAAGTGGGCAAACTTATTTGTTGACAGTTTAACAATAAGAGTTTATTATATAATTGTTACTGTATTTATTAATTTATTATAAAATATTCAAAAAGGAGTATGAAGAAATGAAGAAAATAGGTAACGTGTTATTTATGGTCTTTGCACTCACCTGCGGTCTGTTTTTGTATGGAGATTCTACAAAAGCAGCAGTACAGGCAGCTATTTCTCCTATGGAAGTGGTGACAGGAAGTGAAAATGTATCGGCAAAAAAATATACATATCCGGTTCCTGCGGCAGGGGAAGCTACCATTGTTCCGGTTAAGATCAGCAAGCCGGGAGAATTGTTTATTCGTGTCAATGATTCTCAGGTGGCAAGTAATATCACGATTTCTTTGTGGAAAGATGCGGAAGGGAAGTTTCCGGCGGCAGGTTCTTATGAATCGTATTTTAGAGCAGATCCCAGCGAAGTAGGAACGGGGTCCATACCGATCAATAATGCGGGGACATATTATATGATGATTGCTTATACTTATAGTTCTGCCGATGTTGTAGGGACAGTAAGTATTTCCCCATATCTGGTATCCAGTGCAGAGCGTACACTGAAGTACAATACATGGTCTGCCATGGCACCGAGCTACAATTCCAGACAGATGTATGCGAAAGTAAATGTGACCTCTAACGGTTATATCGGGGTGGTACAGCAGAACACAAAAGGCAGCAGTGAGACGGTTGCGCTTTGTAATTCAGCGAAAAATGTCATTGCAAGTAAAGGGATCGCTGTCAATAAGGTATATTACTATCCGGTAAAGAAGGGAACTTATTATATCAGGACACAGGGCATCTATGATGGCATTACGACAGTGAAGTATGTGACAACGAGTGGTTTTTCAGCATCACAGAATAAAATGCTCACGGTTCCGCTTATGGGGACGATGACGTATGATGTGAAATTCAAGGCAGAGAAGACAGGTCTTTTGACACTGACACAGTATAACAATACCAGTTTCTATATAACACTGTTGAATTCAAAAAAGAAAGCGCTTTCTCTGTCTTCATTTAACTGGGGAGAGGCGAACAGCTATGCCGTAAAGAAGGGATCTACCTATTATTTCCGTCTTAATGCATCGATCGGCAGTGAGGACAGAAGCATTTCCTATAGTATTTCCGGTGCTTCCGCATCGAAAAACACATCCAAGAAAAAGGCGATCACTCTGAAAAAGGGTAAGACAAAAAATATTGTGATCCTTTCCGGTGATAAGAAGACACATTATTTTAAGATCAAGATGACAAAGAAAAAGAAACTGAATCTGTCATTTACGACGGCAGGACATGGTGACTTTTCCTATGACCTTATCAAAGGCAATAAGAGGGTTGCAATCCGCCGTAGCGGTACAAATGGTCCGGTGAAATCGGTATCCAAGCTGAAAAAGGGAACCTATTATTTCAGAATTAAACTGAATACCAAATCCAAGTCCAGTGGTAAATTTACACTGAAGCTGAAATAAAAATTATAGTTAAAAAACGGTATGAAAAAGCCCGCGTAGGATGATCCTGTCATTTTGCCGGGCTTTTTTGATATGAATCAGAATGAAAAAAAAGTTGCCTTTTTGTCTGCTCTTGTGTATAATGTAGTACATATGGAGTTTTGGGTGGATTATGCCCAGATAAGATTGTTTGCCGGTTTTGCCGGCGGATAGGAGATTGAGCATGAAATACTTTGGGACGGATGGATTCCGCGGTGAGGCGAATGCAACCCTGACTGTGGAACATGCATACAAAGTGGGGCGGTTTCTGGGACATTATTATCAGAAGGAAGATCATGATGTCCGGGTTGTCATAGGAAAGGATACCAGATTATCCGGTTATATGTTTGAGACGGCACTTGCGTCGGGACTGACAGCCAGTGGGGCAGATGTATATGAGTTGCATGTGACAACAACGCCAAGTGTATCATATTTAATAAGGAAAGAAAAATTTGACTGCGGCATTATGATCAGCGCCAGTCATAATCCGTATTTTGACAATGGGATCAAGGTGATCAACGGGGAAGGGCATAAACTCGAACCAGAGATCGAGAACCTGATTGAACAGTATATTGACGGGGAGACGGAAGAACTTCCATTGGCAAAACGGGAGAAGATCGGACGATGTTTTGATTATACCAGAGGACGGGATCAGTATATTGAGTATTTAAAGAGTCTTGTAAAACAGCGTTTTGAGGGAAAGACCATAGCGCTGGATCTTGCCAATGGTTCTGCGTCGGCGATTGCGAAGGAGATTTTTGAGGACCTGGGGGCACAGGTTATTGCCCGGCATGATCAGCCCAATGGCACAAATATTAACCGGGATTGTGGTTCGACTCATATTGAAACGTTACAGAGTTTGATGTATGATACAGGAGCGGATGTGGGATTTGCCTATGACGGAGATGCCGACCGCTGTCTGGCTGTAGATGATGATGGCAGGATCGTGGACGGTGACCATATACTGTATTTGTGTGGTAAGTACCTGAAGGAACAGGGGAAGCTTTATGAGGACACGGTTGTGACAACGGTTATGTCTAACATGGGATTGTATAAAGCCTTTGATAAGCTTGGGATTCATTATGAACAGACAGCAGTGGGAGATAAGTATGTCTGTGAGAATATGATGCAGCATGGCTATTCCATAGGAGGAGAACAATCCGGACATATTATCTTTAAGGAGCACGCAGTGACGGGAGACGGAATTCTGACATCCCTGATGATTATGGAAGCGTACCTGAGCTATGGCAAGCCGCTATCAGTACTGACGAAGGATCTGGTGATCTATCCGCAGCTTTTGGTAAATGTAAAGGTGAAGGATAAGCTGGCGGCAAGAGAGGACGAGGATGTAAGGAGAGCAGAGAATGAGGTCATAGGTTCTCTTGGTAATGAGGGACGTCTGTTGCTGCGGGAGAGTGGTACAGAGCCATTGATCCGTGTCATGGTAGAAGCAGAGAGTGATGAATTATGTAGGAAAAATGTGGATCATATCGTTCAGGTGCTGAAGGATAAAGGACACGTTATAGAATAAGGAGGATAACATGAGTTACACAGTTGAAAATTTAGAGAAGAGTATGGCAAAGATAACAATTACCGTAAGTGCTGAGGATTTTGAGGCGGCTATGGTGAAGTCTTATAATAAGAATAAGAAGAGTATCAGTATTCAGGGCTTCCGCCGTGGCAAGGCACCACGTAAGATGATTGAAAAAATGTATGGACCGGAAGTCTTTTATGAGGATGCGGCGAATTTTGCGATTCCGGATGCCTATGAGGAAGCAGCAAAGGAGTGCGATTTGGATATTGTATCCAGACCGGAGATCGATGTAGTAGATATCGGCAAAGGGAAAGAATTTGTATTTACTGCCACCGTGGCTGTAAAGCCGGAGGTTACACTGGGTGAGTACAAAGGGATCGAGGTGCCTAAAAAAGAGGTTAAGATCATGGCGGCAGATGTAAATGCAGAACTGGAACGTGTCCGTGAGCAGAACAGCCGTATGATAACGATTGAGGACCGGGGCATCAAACAGGACGATACGGCAGTGATCGATTTCGAGGGCTTTGTGGATGGTGAGCCATTCCAGGGCGGAAAGGGTGAGGACTATTCTCTGGTAATAGGCAGTCATTCGTTTATTGATAATTTTGAGGATCAGCTGGTTGGTAAGAAGAAAGGTGAGGAAACAGAGGTCAATGTTACATTCCCGGAAAATTACCATGAAGAATCTTTAAAGGGCAAACCGGCATTGTTTAAGGTTGTCATAAAGGAAATTAAGGAAAAAGAGCTGCCCAAGCTGGATGATGAGTTTGCCAGTGAGGTGTCTGAATTTGAGACATTGAAGGAATATAAGGCAAGCATAAAGAAAACTCTTACTGAGAGAAGAAAAGAAGAGATTAAGAGAGAAAAAGAGACCGCCGTAGTAGAGAAGGTGATTGAAAATGTAACAGTAGAGCTTCCTGAGCCGATGGTAGACGAGCATGTTCGTCAGATGATTCAGGAGTTCGCCGGACGAATCCAGCAGCAGGGACTCAGCTTCGAGCAGTATATGCAGATGACCGGTATGACACCGGATGCTCTGATGGGGCAGATGAGACCGGAAGCAGAGAAGAGGATCAAGACAAGACTTACTTTGGAGGCCATTGCGAAGGCAGAGAATATTAAGGCGACAGAGAACGATATCGAGCAGGAGATTGAAAACATTGCATCTATGTACCAGATGGAGGTTGACAAGCTGAAAGAGGCTATGGGAGATGCAGAGCGGGAACAGGTAGCAGAGGATATGGCTGTTCAGAAGGCAGTTGAGTTCCTGGCGAAAAAGGCTGTCGAGACAGAAGCAGCTGAGACAGCAGAAGAGGATAAAACAGAAGAATAATATATTATAAGATCGGGAGGCATGACAGATGGCATTAGTACCTTACGTCGTTGAGCAGACCAGCCGTGGTGGCGAGCGCTCATACGATATTTATTCAAGATTATTGAAGGAGCGTATCATTTTTCTGTCGGATGAAGTGAATGATCAGACGGCGAGCCTGGTAGTTGCCCAGCTCCTGTTTCTGGAGTCTGAGGATCCGAAAAAGGATATCCAGCTGTATATCAACAGTCCGGGTGGTTCCGTGACGGCAGGTATGGCAATTTATGATACGATGAATTATGTAAAATGTGATGTATCGACAATCTGTATTGGTCTGGCGGCAAGCATGGGTGCCTTTCTTCTCTCAAGTGGCGCTAAAGGCAAGCGATTTGCCCTGCCGAATGCCGAGGTAATGATTCATCAGCCATCCGGTGGCGCCAAAGGACAGGCGACAGAGATTCAGATCGTGGCAGAAAATATTCTTAAGACAAAGAAAAAACTGAATGAGATTCTGGCAGCAAATACAGGACAGACGATAGAGAAGATCGCACAGGATACAGAGCGCGATAACTTTATGAGTGCTGAGGAAGCAAAGGAATACGGTCTGGTGGATGAGATCGTTTTAAACCGCAGTGATACAAGTGAAGAGAAGACAGAGGATTAAAGAGGTTGTCTTGTGATAAGGGAGAATGGTGCCGGAATGTACTGGTACCATTTTGCCGTATTTATGATTGGAGGCTGACATGGCAGGAAAAAATAGTGATAATATGCCAAGGCTGTGCTGCTCTTTTTGTGGAAGGACAGAACAGCAGGTCCGTAAGCTGATTGCAGGACCAAACGGTGTCTATATATGTGATGAATGTGTTGATTTGTGTGATGAGATACTGGAGGAAGAGTACCAGGAAAGCTATGATGACAAAGAGGGCGAGGAGATCAATCTTCTGAAACCTCGTGAGATCAAACAGTTTTTGGATGAATATGTAGTGGGGCAGGAGGATGCCAAGCGTGCTCTTTCTGTTGCTGTATATAATCATTATAAGAGGATTCAGGCGGGCAGGGATATGAATGTGGAGCTGCAGAAGAGTAATATTCTCATGGTGGGTCCCACCGGTTCCGGTAAGACCTATCTTGCGCAGACACTGGCGAAGATCCTGAATGTCCCCTTTGCCATTGCCGATGCGACTACCCTGACAGAGGCTGGTTACGTCGGTGAGGATGTAGAGAATATCCTGTTAAAGATCATTCAGGCAGCTGACTATGATATCGCCCGTGCAGAACATGGTATCATTTATCTGGATGAGATTGATAAGATCACGAAGAAGGCAGAAAATGTGTCGATTACCCGCGATGTATCCGGTGAGGGAGTACAGCAGGCACTTTTAAAGATATTAGAGGGAACAGAGGCAAGCGTGCCGCCTCAGGGTGGCAGGAAACATCCGCAACAGGAGTTTTTCCACATAGATACAACGAATATTTTGTTTATCTGCGGCGGTGCTTTTGATGGACTGGATAAGATCATCAGCTCACGTATTGACAAGAAGTCGATTGGATTCAATGCAGATATCGCAGATCCTACAGAACAGAATGTGGGAGAATTGTTTAAACAGGCATTGCCACAGGATTTTGTGAAATTTGGTCTGATACCAGAGTTTATCGGGCGTGTTCCGGTGACGGTTTCGCTGGATCTGCTGGACGAGGATGCGCTGAAGGAAATACTGGTGCGCCCGAAGAACGCGATTACAAAGCAGTATCAGAAATTACTGGAACTGGATGGTGTGAAACTCTCCTTTGAGGATGAAGCACTGGGAGCAGTGGCACGCCTTTCTACAGAGAGAAAGACAGGTGCCAGGGGACTGAGAGCGATACTGGAAAGCAGTATGATGGATTATATGTTTGAGCTGCCATCCAGAGAGGATGTGACGGAATGTGTCATTACAAAGGGTGTCATCGAAGGCAGTGGAGCACCCCGGCTTAAGGGGCCTGCCGGTATTGTTCTTCTGGAGGATTCCCAAACAAAGCAGCCTGAAAATGAAAATCCCTCGGAGGAAAGCGCATAAGGAATAAGACGAAAAGGGAGGATAGCATGAGTGAACAGCAAATGAAAACAATGCCAATTCTTGCTTTGCGTGGTATGACGGTATTACCGGGTATGCTGGTTCATTTGGATATAAACAGAGAGATCACGAAAAAAGCAATCGAAGAAGCTATGGCAGTGGATGGTATGATTTTTCTTACTGTCCAGCGGGATGAATCTGTGGAGTCCCCGTCTTTTTATGATCTGCACGAGATTGGTGTTATTGCGAAGGTTCGTCAGGAAGTGAAGCTAAAGGATCATATTGTACGCGTTATGATCTCCACACGTGAGCGTGGTAATCTGTTGAGCCTGAATCAGACAAAACCATTCCTGATGGGGGATGTTGTTCCTTATCAATGGGATGAGGCAGAGGATTATATTGGCGAGAGTGAGAAGGCGGCGATGTGCCGCAATCTGAAAGAAATTTATAATATTTATCTGAATGAGAATCCAAGAGCAGGACGTAGTGCGCTGGATAAGATCCACAAGACAGAAACGATTGGGGAGCTGACGGATCTCATTGCAATGCATATCAATATGGGATATGAGAAACGTCAGGAGATACTGGAATGTCTGGATCTGGAACGACGTTATGAGCTGGTATCATCCGTGTTGATGGAGGAGGTGAATATTTCCCGTATCCGTGAGGCATACCGCAATAAGGTAAAGGAAGAGGTAGATAAAAATCAAAAGGAGTATTTTCTGCGCGAACAGATGAAGGTCATCCGAAATGAACTGGGGGATGAAGGTGGAGCGGAGGATTATACGGAAAAGTATACCTCGAAGCTGGAAAAGCTGCAGTGCAGTGAGGAGATACGGGAAAGTATCGGGGAAGAGATCCGGCGTCTGCAGAATATTCCTGTCAGCTCTTCCGAGCATGTGGTAGCAAGGGACTATATCGAGAATGTGCTGGCCCTGCCGTGGGATGTCATGTCGGAAGACAACAATGATATTACCAATGCAGAGAGCATTCTGGATGAGGATCATTATGGTCTTGTGAGGGTAAAGGAACGGATTTTAGAGTTCCTCGCAGTGCGTTCTCTTACAGATAAGGGGGAATCTCCCATCATCTGCCTTGTGGGACCTCCGGGAACAGGCAAGACTTCGATTGCGAAATCCGTGGCAAGGGCATTGAATAAAAAATATATCCGTATCTGTCTTGGCGGTGTTCGGGATGAGGCAGAGATCCGTGGACACAGAAGGACATATGTCGGTGCCATGCCGGGACGTTTTATCGATGGGCTCAAGAAAGCAAAGGTAAAAAATCCACTGATCCTTTTGGATGAGATTGATAAGGTGAGCAGCGATTATAAAGGAGATACTTCCTCTGCTCTTTTAGAGGTTCTTGACCCGGAGCAAAATAGAAATTTTGTGGATCACTATATCGAACTGCCCGTGGATTTGTCAGAGGTATTGTTTATTTGTACGGCGAATTCCACCGACACGATACCAAGACCGCTTCTTGACCGTATGGAGATGATTTCCATCGCTGGTTATACGGAGAATGAGAGATTCCATATAGGAAAGGATTATCTTATTCCTAAGCAGCTTGGAAAGAACGGTCTGAAGAAAAAACAGCTGGCCATCGCTGATGCCGGACTACGTGCCATTATTTCCTATTATACAAAAGAGGCGGGCGTCCGTGAGCTGGAGCGTCAGATTGGGAAGATATGCCGGAAGGGAGCCAAACGGATCCTGGAGGGAGAGAAATCCGTGATCCGCGTTAATTCCCGCAATGTAGAAGAGTTTCTTGGCAAGAAGAAATATCGTGTCAATGAGGTAAATAAAAGAGATGATATCGGTATTGTGAGAGGGCTGGCCTGGACACAGGCAGGCGGTGATACACTGGAAATAGAGGTCAATGCGATGCCGGGAGAGGGTAAGCTCACCATGACCGGACAGCTGGGAGATGTCATGAAGGAATCGGCTCAGATCGCCCTGAGTCTGGTGCGGTCTCTTCTGCCAGAAAAGGAAAGCTTTTTTAAGGAAAATGATTTCCATCTCCATGTGCCGGAGGGAGCGGTGCCAAAGGACGGTCCGTCTGCCGGAGTAACGATGGCTACTGCGATTTACTCTGTTGTTACACAAAAAAAGGTTGCTGCCAGGGTTGCCATGACAGGTGAGATCACACTGCGGGGGCGTGTGCTTCCCATTGGTGGTCTGAAAGAAAAGCTTCTTGCTGCCCGTATTGCAGGAATCGAAACGGTTGTGGTTCCGGTGGGAAATAAGCCGGACGTAGAAGAGCTGGAAGAAGAGATCACAGAGGGCATGTCCGTGGCATTCGCTGAGAGGATCCAGGATGTACTGAAGATAGCACTAGTGGAGGGATAAGGCGAAAATGGTTATCAGATCATTGGAGTTGGAGACGGTATGTGGCATTACCAGTAAACTGCCACAGCATGACAGGATCGAGCTGGCGTTCTGGGGACGTTCCAATGTGGGAAAATCCTCACTGCTCAATACATTGTGGAACCGCAGATCTATGGCGAGGGTATCGGCGCAGCCGGGTAAGACCCAGACAATCAATTATTATAATGTCAATGATATGTGCTATATGGTGGATCTGCCGGGATATGGATATGCAAAGGTATCACGGGATCTGGCGGGGAAATGGATGAAGATGATCGAGAGGTATCTGGATACCTCCAGAGCATTACGGGTGGTGTTTCTCCTTATTGACAGCCGCCATGATCCCACGAAACAGGATGTGGAGATGTATCATTTGCTCTATGAGAAAGGGTTCAATCCACTGATCATTGCCACAAAGACAGATAAGCTGACAAAGAATGAGAGAAACCGGAAACTGACTGATATAAGAAAAGGACTTGGTGCTGCTCCGGATACGCCTGTTCTTCCTTTTTCCGCTCATAACAGGGAGGGGAAAGAAGAAATATGGGAATATATCGATTATTTTATACAGGAGATTGTGATTACAGGGGAGGAATGAAACCAATGACGAAAAAGCAGCGCGCCGAGGAAATTATCGCTTTGCTGGAGAAAGAATATCCGCTGGCAGACTGTACGCTGGATTATGATGAGGCGTGGAAACTGCTTGTCAGTGTACGCCTGGCAGCGCAGTGTACGGATGCCAGGGTGAATGTGGTAGTAAAGGATCTCTATGAGAAATATCCGTCACCGGTAGCACTTGCCGCAGCTACGGCAGAGGAGATCGAGGCTATCGTAAAGCCCTGTGGACTGGGTCGCAGTAAGGCGAGGGATATTCATAAGTGTATGAATGTGCTGATGGAGAAATATAATGGCAGGGTACCGGATGATTTTGAGGCCCTGTTGTCACTTCCCGGTGTAGGACGAAAGAGTGCCAATCTGATCATGGGAGATGTCTTTGGCAAACCTGCTATTGTGACAGATACTCACTGTATCCGCCTGGTAAACCGGATGGGTCTTGTGGATGGCATCAAGGATCCAAAGAAGGTGGAGATGGCGCTGTGGAAGATCATCCCGGGAGAGAAGGGAAGTGATTTCTGCCATCGTCTGGTGTATCATGGACGGGAGGTCTGCACGGCAAGAAAGGCATATTGCGAAAGATGTGTTCTTAAGAATGTCTGTAAGGGGGTGATCAAATGAAGAAAATATTTAATTATATATGGGAACATGCTTCCCTGATCGTCTGCAGGGTGTGTAGTCTGGTTTGGGGAGTGATCGGGCTGGGATGTCTTTTTGCAGCATATCAGTTGTGGAACTATCTGTCATCTCTTCAGACCTTTCTGCCTATAGGAAAGGGGATGGAGATATTGATGGTGACGGTGGTGCTTTTATTCGGAATTTTATTTCTTCTCTATGCGGTGGTACAGTTTACAAGAGAAAAGGATACGGTCCTGACAAAGCTTTTTCAGAAAAGAATACCAAATGTAATATTGATTGTATTTAGTTATATCGTTCTTATCTTTTTGCTCTGCTTTTTTACTGTCGGTGAAATTACCCTGAAAGCCAGATATGCAGCACCCCTTCTGATCGTGGGAATCGTGCTTCTGTTTCTGGATCTGTGCACGAATCTCGGACTCTTTCCGGATCAGTGGGAAAGATCAGCCCTGATCCAGTGGGTTCTGCGCCGCAGAAAGAAAAATAACAGGTGAAGGATCATACTGACAAAGGATTACTTTTCCTTTGTCAGTATTTTTTCATATAGGAGTCCCACAAGGAACCATAGTGGGGCATAATCAAAACGGACAATGCCTTTATAGTTGCTTTTGGCATCACTGTAGTCCCAGGGACAGCAGTCCTTCTTTTTTAAGAGACTTCCCGTGCTGAATTCTGTCAGAAAAATAAAAAAGGTGTAGATGGATCCCCGCAGCATGACATTTTTTCCCTCCAGTTTATGGCAGAGGGGAGACATGACAGACGCCATACCATAGATGGGAAACATCCAGATCGAGGTAGCACATTCCATTTTTTTGTTTTTCTCAAAACAGATTGAGCCGAGTCCGGTCCAGAAGCATTCCAGTCCCCATCCTGTTAGTCCGCATTTCATAAATTGCTCAGCCTGTTTTTTCAATCGGTGCTTCATATCAGGTCCTGCCTTTCTTAAATTTAATTTACGCCTCACTAGTATGCCCAAATCATTGCTAAGTAATTCCAAATCTGTTATACTATATCTAATAAAGAGATTGTAGTTACAAATACAAAAGGAAACGACGAACGGAGGATATTATGGCAACGATCAGACCATTTCGCTGTGTGCGTCCAAGGGAAGATGTGGCGCACAGGGTGGCAGCATTACCGTATGATGTATACAACAGGCAGGAGGCAAAGGCAGAGGTAGAAAGGGAACCGTTGTCTTTTTTGAAGATTGACCGGGCAGAAACGAGCTTTCCGGACGCTGTGGATACCTATGCACCAGAGGTATACCGGAAGGCAGGAGAACTGTTGCAGAAGGATATAGCAGATGGTATCTATACCAGGGATGAGGATCTTTCTTATTATGTTTATGAGCTGACTATGGACGGGCGTTCCCAGACTGGGCTGACAGCCTGTGCTGCTGTGGACGATTATGTAAATAATGTGATTAAGAAACATGAGAATACCAGAGAGGATAAAGAAATCGACCGTATTACCCATGTGGATACCTGTAATGCCCAGACCGGACCGATCTTTCTTGCCTACCGTTCCCATAAGGCCATCAATGAGGTGGTGGCACAGACTCAGAAGGGGGAACCACTCTATGACTTTACAGCAGTGGATGGAATCAGGCACAGAGTCTGGAAAATCAGTAATACTACAGATGTAGATAAAATTGGAAGAGCATTTGATGAGATTGATCAGATCTATATTGCGGATGGACATCACAGGGCCGCTTCTGCTGTAAAGGTAGGACTAAAGCGAAGAGATCAGCACCCGGATTATGAAGGGACAGAGGAATTTAATTATTTTTTATCGGTATTGTTTCCTCACGATCAGCTGATGATCATGGATTACAACCGTACAGTAAAGGATCTGAATGGACTCACGAAAGAGGAATTTTTTGAAAGGGTGTCGGAGTGTTTTGTGATAGAGGAGAGCGGGACTCCCGTGAAACCGGAGAAAAAAGGAACCTTTGGCATGTATCTGGAGGGGCAGTGGTATCGCTTAATGGCGAAGGAGACTCTGTTTGCGGGGAAGGATGCCGTGGGAAGGTTGGATGTATCCGTATTACAGGAGTATCTTCTTGCTCCGGTCCTTGGCATCGGTGATCCAAGGACGGATTCACGGATCGACTTTATTGGTGGGATCCGTGGTCTGGAGGAGTTGGAGAGAAGGGCAGATACGGATATGAAAATATCTTTTTCTCTGTATCCGACTTCCATCACGGAACTTTTTGATGTGGCAGACCAGAAACTTTTAATGCCGCCGAAGTCAACATGGTTTGAGCCGAAGCTTCGCAGCGGATTGTTTATACACGAAATAGATTAGAGGAGGTTTATTATGGCTTTACGACTGGAGGATTATATGCAGTGGCCGGAGATCGAGGCACTGGAGTATGCAGAGTGTGGCAGTCCTGAGACGGTACTTGGGCCGAAGATGGTGGGGCGCTCCCATGTGCTGGTAACAGCTCTTTTCAGGGATGTGGATCTTGTGAAAGTAAAGGTTACAGATACTGGAAAAGAGTACAAGATGGATAAAATGGATGAGATTGGATACTACGCGGTATTCATACCAGCGAAGAAAATTCCGGCATACCATTTTATTGTGAAGAGGGGAAAGAAACAGGAGGAGGTGCCAGATCCTTATGGCATCGACCACCTGATTGATGGTCTGGACATGAACCAGTTTAATAATGGTATCCATGATACGATTTATCAGAAGCTGGGAGCGCATCCAATGACAGTGGGAGGAGTGAAGGGAACCTATTTTGCTGTCTGGGCGCCCAATGCCAGAGCAGTCAGTGTTGTGGGGGATTTTAACGACTGGGATGCTGTTCCAAATCCCATGCGTTTTCTTCCGGATGCAGGTATCTATGAACTTTTTGTGCCGGGTGTCGGCAAGGGTGAGATTTATAAGTTCCGTATTCTGGACAGTACCGGTAAGGAGGTACTGAAGGCAGATCCCTTTGCCAGCTATGCGGAGTTCCGTCCCAAGACGGCAAGCATTGTCTGGGACAGTGATTATAAATGGGATGATAAGAAATGGATGGAGGCCCGTAGGAAGTGGAAGGTGAAAAAAGAGGCGGTGCTCATCTATGAGGTATCTCTGGCAGGGTTTTGTAAGCCGGAGGATACCGGAGTGGATGAGAAGGATTCTTTTTGTAATTACAGGGATATTGCGCCAAAATTGTCTAAATACTGTGAAGAGATGGGCTATACCCATGTGGAGCTGATGCCGATTATGGAGCATCCCTTTGACGGTTCCTGGGGCTATCAGGTGACAGGATATTATGCACCAACAGCGCGTTACGGGACACCAGATGATTTTCGTTATTTTATAGATCATATGCACCGTCATGGGATTGGTGTGATCCTGGACTGGGTACCGGCTCATTTCCCGAAGGATGAACATGGACTTGCCAGATTTGACGGCACCTGTCTTTTTGAGCATTTCGATCCCAGACAGGGCGAACATCCACATTGGGGGACACTGATCTACAATTATGGCAGACCCCAGGTTGTGAATTTTCTTGTTGCCAATGCCCTTTATTGGCTGGAAGAATTTCATGTAGACGGACTCCGTATGGATGCTGTGGCATCGATGCTGTATCTGGATTATGGAAAAAATGACGGTGAATGGGTTGCGAATATATATGGGGGTAATGAAAATCTGGAGGCGATTTCTTTTATCCAGAGAGTCAATGACAAGATTCATGCAAGAAAGGATGGCGCTCTTTCTATTGCCGAGGAATCCACAGCATGGCCACAGGTTACCGGCAGGACAGCCGATGAAGGACTTGGTTTTGATTTAAAATGGAATATGGGATGGATGAACGATTATTTGGAGTACATCCGCACGGATCCATTATTCCGCAAGGGCAGACATGGTATGCTGACCTTCAGTATGGTATATCAGTATTCGGAGGAATTTATCCTTGTCCTGAGCCATGATGAGGTGGTTCATATGAAGGGGTCCATGTACACGAAGATGCCGGGAGACAGAAGGGATAAATTTGCCAGCCTGCGTCTGACCTATGGTTATATGGCGGCACATCCAGGCAAGCAGCTTCTGTTTATGGGACAGGAGTTTGGACAGGAGCGTGAATGGAGTGAGGAGCGCGAAATGGACTGGAATCTCCTGGAGCCAGTGGATGGTGAGATGTCAGATAATGAACGGCTGAGACAATATGTGAGCATACTGAATTCCTTTTATCTGGCACATCCGGCGATGTATGTGGAGGATTCACGTCCCTCCGGCTTCGAATGGATCAGTACATTGGATGCGGATCGGAGCGTGATTGCTTTTGTGAGAAAGTGTAAAGATGAGACACTCCTTATTCTTTGTAATTTTACACCGGTCTCTTATGAGAAATTCTGTGTGGGAGTACCATTTGCAGGAAAGTATAAGGAAATATTCAATAGTGATGCGGTGGAGTATGGCGGTACTGGTTTCGTGAATCCAAGGATGAAGCAGTCGAAGAAGGTCAGGTGTGATGGAAGACCGAATTCATTAGAGTGTAAGCTGGCACCGTTGTCGATACAGATTTTTAATTGTACAAAGATGCCACAGAAGGGCAATAGTAAAAAGAAGTGATGGGGGGATTAAAGCATGAAAGAGAAGCTGATTACTTTTTTGAATATCCTTTTCATTCTTCTCAGTATTGTTCTGATAGTCTATAATCTTGCCTTTGCGCCACAGCCGAACTGGAAGCAGGTGGCAAAGATTCTGGGTGTGCTGCTGGTCTGGCTATTGTCCTCTGCCAGTGCCCTGCATAAGCAGAGAGTATCTGTGGAACGGGTGAATCAGGATGCCTATGGGCATATACTGCGAGGCGTATTTGCAGACAGGAAAAAACAGTACAAAAAGCTTATGAGAGGGATTGAACTATATAATACATATCATCTGGAATCTGCTATCCGGAAACTCTCTGCCCTGCTGGATGAGTGTGAAACAGAGAAAGAATGTGCAGTGGTTCGATTCTTTGTGGCAAGCAGTGCCATGGATGCCGGACTTTACAATGATGCAGCAGAGGTACTGGAACTGGCACTGGAAGAAGATCCGTCCATAGCAGATGCCAGAAATAATCTGGGTGTCTGTTATAAAATAAAAGGGGAACTGGAAAAAGCAATCCGGACCTTTGAAGAAGTGATTACCTATGACCCCGGGAATGCCATGGCGTACGTCAATCTGGGACAGTGTTATGAGACGCAGGCAGACTGGGAGCATTCTCTTTATTATGCCCAGACGGCATTAAAGCTGGATGGCAATAGCCTGGAGGCCATGGCGATGGGACATCTTGCCTGTGAGCGGCTGGGAGACAAACAAAACGCAGAACGTTACCGTGAGATGTTTATCGTGAATGGGGGGACAGAAGAAGAGCTGAATGACTGGAAGGGCGATTTTGCGGTGAAGATATCATGACGGAGATCCAGTGGACGATAGATAAGATTCCTGTTTGTCTGACCAGAAAGAAGATAAAAAATCTATATATCAGAATTAAGGCACCAGAAGCGAGAGTGATGGTGTCTGTTCCTGTTTCCATGCCGGATGCTTCTGTGAAAGATTTTATAAGAGAGCACTGGGACTGGATCAGGGGAAAGAGGGAGGAAATCCTGAATGCCGGGACAGTGGAACGAGAAGCAGGAGAAAAGCAGTATATATCAGGAGAGGTTCATGATCTGTGGGGCATACCTTATGAACTCATCGTGGAGCGTTCCCTCAAAAAGCCAGTCACTGAATGGCGGGAGAATAAAATTTATATGCGTGTAACTGCTCATTCTACAAGAGAAGAACGAAGGAAACAGTTAGATATATGGTATGAGGAGCAGATCAGGGAGGTGTTGCCGCAGCTGGTGGCAAAGTATGAGGAAATTGTGGGACGGCAGGCATCGGAGTGGCGTTTTCGCCGTATGAAGACAAGATGGGGAAGCTGCAGCATACAGAAAAAACGGATCTGTCTGAACATTCAGTTGGCAGAAATGCCCGTGGAATGCCTGGAATATGTCATCGTTCACGAACTGACACATCTTCATGAAGCAGGACACAACAAACGTTTCTGGGGACTGGTGGATCAGTTTTATCCAGGATGGCGGGAAGTGAAGAGGAGGATGAACAGGGGATGAGTTTATGACAAAGACAAAAAACCACCCTTGACATAAAGTATAAACTTGCTATAATGAGTATATTGAGTATATCCTATCAGAATTATAGGAAATGGAGGTTGCATTCATGAGTGAGTTTATATATCTGGATAATGCCGCCACAACGGCTATGAAACCAGAGGTGGTAGAAGCGATGATACCATATTTTACTGACATTTACAGTAATCCATCCAGTGTGTACAGCTTTGCCGGGAAGGCAAAGAAGGCGATGGAGGATGCCAGAGCACGGATTGCGGGTTTTGTGGGTGCTGAGCCGGCAGAGATTTACTTTACCGGTGGTGGAAGTGAATCGGACAACTGGGCGATCAAGGCAGTGGCAGAAGGCTGTAAAGAGAAGGGAAAACATATTATCACATCAAAGATTGAGCATCATGCCGTTCTTCATACCTGCGAGTGGCTGGAAAAAAACGGATACGAAGTGACATGGCTTGATGTAGATGAAAATGGTCTTATTTCTCTCAGCGACCTGGAAAAAGCCATTCGTCCGGATACGATACTGATCACGATCATGTTTGCCAATAATGAGATCGGGACCATAGAGCCCGTGCGGGAGATTGGGGAGATTGCAAGAAAGCATGGTGTGTTATTCCACACCGATGCGGTACAGGCATTTGCTCATGTACCAGTGGATGTGGAGGAAATGAATATAGACCTGCTCAGTGCCAGCGGCCACAAATTCTATGGGCCAAAGGGCATCGGATTTTTATATATTAAGAACGGGCTGAAGATTGGTTCTCTGATCCATGGCGGTGCACAGGAGCGTTCCCGTCGCGCAGGTACTCACAATGTGCCAGGGATCGTCGGTATGGCGAAGGCGGCAGAGCTTGCCATTGCCGGCATGGAGGAGACGATAAAGCAGGAGGCGCAGATCAGAGACTATCTCATCAACAGGATAGAGAAGGAGATTCCATTTGTAAAGGTAAATGGTGACAGGGAAAAGCGGCTTCCGAATAATGTCAATGTATGTTTTCGGTTTGTGGAGGGCGAGTCCCTGCTGATCATGCTGGATCAGAAAGGAATCTGTGCTTCCAGTGGTTCTGCCTGCACATCAGGATCCCTGGACCCATCCCACGTACTTCTTGCCATCGGGCTCCCACATGAGATTGCTCATGGTTCGGTAAGGCTTACGCTGTCTGATACAACAACGATGGAAGAGGCAGACTATGTAGTAGATAATCTGAAAACGATCGTGGAGCGGATGCGCAGCATGTCTCCGCTTTATGATGACTTTATGAAAAGAAAGGAAGACTGACAATGGAGTATAGTGAAAAGGTGATGGACCATTTTTCCAATCCCAGGAATGTAGGAGAGATTGATGATGCCAGTGGTGTCGGAACAGTGGGAAATGCCAAATGTGGTGACATCATGAGGATGTATCTGGATATTGATGAAGAGACAAAGATCATAAAGGACTGTAAATTCAAGACATTTGGATGTGGAGCTGCTGTGGCCACAAGCAGTATGGCGACAGAGCTTGTCATTGGAAAGACCATTTACGAGGCACTGCAGGTAACAAATAAGGCAGTGATGGAAGCGCTGGATGGACTGCCGCCGGTAAAGGTACACTGTTCTCTGTTGGCAGAAGAAGCAATCCATGCGGCTCTCTGGGATTATGCCGAGAAGCATGGTATCGTCATTGAGGGACTGGAAAAGCCAAAGGCGGATATCAACGATGAAGAATAAGACGGTAGTGGTAGGCATGTCAGGCGGGGTTGATTCCTCGGTGGCTGCCTGCCTTTTAAAAGAACAGGGATATCATGTGATCGGAGTGACGATGCAGATCTGGCAGGAGGAAGTTCCTTCCCTGGCTGAACGGGAGGGGGGATGCTGTGGTCTCAGTGCTGTTGATGATGCCAGACGGGTGGCGCACCAGTTGGATATCCCCTATTATGTCATGAATTTTCGAAACAGAATTTCAGAGCAATGTAATAGACTATTTTGTGTCGGAGTACATGGCAGGGCAGAACTCCCAATCCCTGTATCGCCTGCAATCGTTATGTGAAATGGGAATCCCTGTTGCGAAAGCAGTCTTGCCATTGGTGCAGACTATATCGCAACAGGACATTATGCAAAGATCCGGCTGCTGTCAAATGGGCGTTATACCATCTGTCGTTCTGATTCCCTCAGAAAGGATCAGAGCTATGCCCTGTATAATCTCACCCAGGAGCAGCTTGCTCATACGCTGTTTCCACTGGGAGAATATGATAAGGAGAGAGTTCGGGAGATTGCCCGGGAGTCTGATCTGCAGGTAGCACATAAGCCAGACAGTCAGGAGATTTGTTTTGTACCGGACGGTGATTATGCCTCCTTCATCGAAAGGGAGACAGGAGAGCCGGAGCAGCCGGGAAACTTTGTTGACTTAGAAGGCAGGGTGCTGGGGAAACATAAGGGTATCGGTCATTATACAGTAGGGCAGCGAAAAGGACTCGGTATTGCTTTGGGAGAGCCCGTGTTTGTTGTAAAGATCTGTCCTGATACAAATGAGGTTATCCTCGGAAAAGGAACAGATGTATTTACGGATCATCTGAGAGCACATATGGTAAATTATATGGCAGCAGATCATTTTGAAGAAGGGCAGGAAGTGGTGGCAAAGATCCGGTATAACCATGAAGGGGCACCAGCCGTGATCCGGTCGGTGGAGGAGGATTTCTTTGAGCTGTCCTTTATGGAACCGGTGAGAGCCGTGACACCGGGACAGGCAGTGGTGCTTTACGATGAGGAAAATGTACTGGGCGGCGGTACCATAGTAAACTGATGTTCCAAAATATTTCTGGTTATTCGTTTTTGTTTTTGCTGTTTTGCCAGATCATGAATTAGCAATTGTTCGGATAAGAGGAGTTTATAGAACTTCATGATATAGTATATAAGATTCTATATTCAAGAAAGGTGTTCCTTTTGATCAGCATAATTCCGCAATTAATATAGCGAAAGTATATGAATGTGGTAGGGATAATTATGGAAAAGAAAACATGTTGAATTGTATTTTTTTGAATATGATTTTATGCTCCATTTTGTATCAGGAGAGAACGTGGAAAAGTGATCTATGATGTGGTTATATAGAAAAAATTAGTTTGTAAATGATAGGATGTTGGATTATAAGGAGAGTATTGAAATTTTTGATAATGAAAGAGAGGACTGAATGAAAATGTTTTTTTTGATAATTTCTTTAGTGTTTTTACTTTTTTTTCTCTTGCGTTTCATATATTATTTTCAGTTGAAAACAGAATTTAAAAGAAAATATGAAGTAGACTATTTTCCCAAAAGAGTTAAAATACATAGAAGTAAGCATCTGGAAAGTGGTAATTATTATACATTAAATTTTCCTTTTTGGATCTATGCAAATAAAGATGGTTCTAGAGATAAACGAAGAAAAAATAATGGGATAAATTATCCGGGTTGTGACCTTTATATGGATCAGTTTCATGTAGAAATCAAAAATCCTATGTTAATGGTACAATATGTTAATTTTTTAAGAAAAAATAATGTAAATATAGAAAAGAATAAGTTTGAAGAGATAAAAACGAAAAAGATAATTAATGAGAAAGAAAAAGACAGGGAAATGGATGATTTAAATAATCTTATAAATAGATTTAAAAATAATCCATATGAATTTGAAGGCTATTGTGCGAGACTATATCAATTAATGGGCGTTGATGCAGAAAATACACCAAGTTCAAATGATGGGGGATATGATATAATACTACATTATAAAAATGGTCATAAGGGACTTGTAGAGTGTAAATGTTATAATGGTAATAAAATAGGAAGACCATTGATTCAAAAACTTGTTGGTGCAAACCAGATAGTTGGTGCTCAGCATTTGGTTTATATTACAACGAGCGATTATTCTGAGGCGGCAAAAAAATATGCGGCAGAAACAGGGGTAGAGCTTATTGATAGTGTTCGCTTGATGGATATGATATATAGTTATACAAAATCAGAAAAAGCGGAAATAAAAATAAACAAAGATGAATGGCTATTGTGTAAGGATGATTTGAAAAGATATATGCCCGAAGATATTTTTGTAACATTGATGTAAGTATTTTGTATGGCAAATAGGGGAAATAGGGAAAAATATTAGAGGGATATTCCTATGTCAAGATTAAGTACAAATTAAAATGAGAAATTTTAAAGTTAGCTGTCGACCTTTTCATACAGTTTCTCAAAGTCGTTTGGTGACATGTAATCACAATGACTGTGGATGCGTACTGTATTATAAAAGGTTTCTATATATTCAAAAACGAGACGGTAGGCATGAGCGTAGTCCTGTATCTGGAGAGACGATGGTAGCTTCTGTGTTGATTTTTTGGAAATTAGAGTTTGTTAAACTCTAGATATTCACCTTGTGTGCACATACAAAACGATTCTTAATCAATTTCCTGATATTTACAAGGTTGTTCTTTCAAATGTTTCAGAATAATATCATTTTCCCGCTGATTAGCAGGATAGCAGTCAACACCAGTAATAATGCCATGGCTGGTATCCACTGTCATTTCAGTCAGATAACCAAGCCCCTTTTCCCGTACCTGATGGATATAACCGCACTCTGGATCGGTACGGCTCTTGAGAAACTTTTTTCTGTTTCTACATTTTCCGGTTCTTTATAGCCCGGCATGGCAGATAGTTCTGATTCCAGCTTCTCCATATATTTTATGGTGGAACGATTTATTGTCTCAATTGCCTTATAGCTGCTCTCTCAGGATACATTGGGGACCATCAGCAACACCTGTTTTCCCGGATACAATCCCAAGCTGTATACATTGTAGCACAACTTCATTGAAAATTTTCCGGAATATATTGGTATCTTTAAACCGTCGTTTACTGTTCTGGCCAAAGATTGAATGATCAGGCACTCTTTGTATAAGATTAATGCCACAAAACCAACGGTATGCCAGATTAAGGGATACTTCTTCTTCAAGCCTTCGTTCAGATTTAATCCCATAGAGATATTAGAATCACGGGATTAATGGATTTTCTTCCAACATGAGAATAATAAGGGGACGCCTTTTCATATATAAAATCTAAGTTTACACAATTTTTAATTTGCCTTAGTAGATGGTTCTCTGGAATCATGGATTTAATATCTGGAATTACCATCTGGATTTGTTGATCTTGTTTTCCAATCATAAAAAATGACCTCCTGCAATTGATATAATAATTATAACATACAAGAGGTCATATTTCTTTAGTTTGTCAACAGGTCCTTTTCCTCGCACGCTCAACTCAATTATTCCGATATCCAGTTAACTACTATATTCTTATTAATCTTCTTCGAGAAATCAAAATTCCATTTTCCCGTTTGCGCTGGTTTTAATTTTGGCTTTGAAGCAGTATGACCACGTTCTACAGTCTGTGTTCCAAAGGTTTTACCCTTATACTTAAATGTCACGGTATAGTTTATAGTTTCTTTTTCATCTGCCTCCTGTCCGGAAGATGTCTGATCCGAAGATTTCTGCCCGGAAGGAGAAGATGTACTGTCATCCGGGGATTGCTGATTGGATGAATCCGGTTCCAGGGAATCTGATTCCGATGTGTTTTCCTGGTTGGACGGTTCCCTGTTTTTTGCATCAGATTCCGGGTCTGTTTCTGAATTTTTGTCCGTATCCTCTGCTTCCTGAATCAATTTCTGCAGTGCATCTGCTGAGATACCAGTGAGAGGGGAACCGTTTTCCATCAGATCCTGCAGGAAATGAAGTGACTGCAGCGGAAGTTCTGAAAACGCAATATCCGAAGGCTCTTTCAGATACTGGATGCCATCTGACGTACTTTGGATTACTGCTTCCTTTCCTGCCTCGATGAGGATCTCGTCTTGTTTTGTCCCATCAGGAGCGATTGGCTGAAATCCCACGGCTCCGTCAAAGGTAGATATTTTTGTCTGGTTCTTTCCTTCATTGTCAGTGAATCCCTCTGCCCGGAAAATAGTTCCCCTGACAGCCATAATGGAATTGGGGCTGTTCACCTCATACGTTGATTGATCATTCAATTTATTTTGTATTTCGTTTGTGATGGCACCCTGTTCGAGGCATATTGAGGTTTTGGAATCTTTATCCGTACCCTCTGCCTGGATAGATAGAACAGAATCCTCCTCTACCAGGATGTATTTGTCATCATCCAGTTTCAGCCGCATGGAACTGGCATGATCCAGTCTGACCCTGTCTCCGGATTCAAGATAAAGGTTATTGGCAGCAGCAATGGTTCCTGTGCCTTCCCGTTCGATTTCTGCTTTTCCCTCCAGCTGGTAGATGAGAATGGAACGGTAGGAGTCAGTCTTTTTAGAAAGCAGGTGGATTGTCAGTATGATTCCTGCTGCCAGAGCGATAAGTCCAATCAGCATGATTGCTATCTTTATGGATTTGTTTTTTTGCATAATGAACCCCCTCTATTGTTTCTTAAAGTTAAAATTGCTGCTTTTGGCCACATAAACGGTATTGTTGCCCGCATAAACGGTACGGTCGCCCGCTACTTTCCATTTTCCTTTGCACAGCTTATACGAATTGTCTGGTTTTAACGGATATAGTCCGCTGATGGAGATTCCGTCACGCAGCCAGGTTTCCTTTACATAAAATTGATATGAAACCGAATTGTCAGCCTGGTCAACTGCGCGGATGGTATGAAGCCCATTATTTGCCGGAATAGTAAGCGTGTATGTATTTCCGGTTGTCTTTATCGTCTTTCCGTCCACAACTACTGTTTTCAGATGATCATCTTTGACGGTAAAGGCGGAATTTCCATAATAGGTTTTTCCATTTTTCATTCCGGCGATAGAAGGAGCTTTGGTATCAATAACAATACCTGTTGTGCTGGCGTAGGACACATTGCCGCTCTTGTCCTCTGCCTTTACATACATTACATATGTTTTGTTATCTGGGAGAACTACAGCTTCCCTGTATTCTGTCCAGGAAGGAATCCTTTGTTCAATTTCCTGAGCCGTATACACTTTATTTTCTGTAAAAAGATCTTGATTGGCAAGGTAATATTGAATTGATTTTTCTTTGACACCGCTCTCCGGATCTTTTACGGACACCGTAAGTTTTTTGCTCTCATTGAAAAATGTACCGAATGAGATCCGATGCATAAAATCCTTCCAGAAATTATTCTTATTGAGCGTAATAGTAATTTCCGGTGGATTTTTGTCTTTTGTGCCAGCTGTGTCCTTCTTTTTTACACCGGTTACCCGGATCGTCTGGTTTTCTGTAATATAATAGAGGCCGTATGTGTAGGTATTACCGTCTTTGCTTATCGGTGTCAGTGCTGTATTATTTGATGTGACGGAGAAATCTTCCGAAGGCTCATAAATATCGTCTAATGTTATGGTAAAGAGATAATTGCTGCCATATTCTACCGTTCCTTCCTGCTGTGCAGAAGCACGATATCCGGTTCCTGATGGCAGTGTGATCTGAAAGGCTGGTCTTCGGAATGTTATATGTACCATAACCGGATAGTCTGGCATGGTAAAGCTGTTATTCGTGACAGTGATCCCGGTCGTAGTATCATCCTTTTTGGTGACAGTGATGGTATCCAGTTCATAGCTGTCCGCAGGCTCTGGTTTTATAATAACCTTCTGTCCAAAAGCAGCAGATGAGGCTTCTTTTCCCTCAACCTGGATACGACAGCTTCCGTTTCCTGCTGAAGAGGTGGTGATATCATAGCCGGGAACCTCAAGCGGGTTGCTGGTTACGGAAGTGCCGTCCTCAAAGGAGACAACACAGAGATAGGTTCCTGGCGCTCCGGTAAAGGTATTGGAGTTTTGATCGGAAACCTTATCAGCTGGTGTCAGTCGGGTGATTTCTACCTTTGCCCAGAAAGAGTGATTTTCTGTCTCTGATACACGCAGGGAGAAAGTACCGTCTGTCATTATTTCACTTGTATAGGTATCATTTCCCTGATGAGTAAAGGGATTTCCAGAGGCATCCTGTACTGTTCCTGAAAAACCGTTGCAGGGTGTTACCGTTATGAGATCACCCTTCTTTGCGGGAATATGGATATCAAGTATATTGTTTGCAGACTCCCATCCCCCTAAGGCACTGTTATAGGAGCAGCTATTTCCAGGGGCCTCAATCTGGTCTTCCTTCTCTTTTTCTGATACTACCTGACAGGTTACAGGTTTTGCTTTATGCCAGGCAAAGCTGGCACCCTCTTTATTGAGCTTTACATAGGGTTCCTTTGCTGTCGGCTGATGGGTGATCGAGTATTTCGATTCTGCAGACTTTACAGGACTGCCGTCTGCCTGTATTGTTTCCGGTACAGAAACAACGGTGAGCATGAATGCCAGCCATAACGCAAGTAAGCCTTTTCCTCTTATTTTCATTGCTGTTTCCTCCTTGTTTTATATAATGAAGCCGTTTCAGGCTGTTTATCCAATCATGATCGGCTATCCTTCCTGCTCGTCCAGTGCCTTGGACAGCCATTCTACCAGCTGTGGATCGATTTTTCCCTCTTTTGCCATACCTCTCAGGATGCCAAGTGCTTTTTCCTGCGGAACTGGTTTTTTGTAAGGCCGGTCAGTAGCAGTCAGGGCATCGTAGATATCGGCAACCGTTAATATCCTGGTCTCAAGATCCAGTTCATCCTCTGTCAGATGTTCCGGATAACCGCTCCCATCTAAAAATTCATGATGGGAGGAGGCCCATTTTGGGATCATGCTGTAATTTTTGTTAAACCGGACCTTATGCAGGATCCTTTCCGTCATTATCACATGGTTCTCCATCTCTTTTCTTTCTTCCAGAGAGAGGGTTCCCTTTCGAATGCTTAAATGTTCGATTTCCCGGTCAGTAAGATACTTTGTTACCGTTCCATCTTCCTTCTGGTGGTATTTTTCTGCAAGACGGCATACATGTTCATAGTTTTCATCATCCAGAAAAGGTACACCATCAATTTTATGAATGAATGCCAGCTCTGAGTCCAGTTCTTCCCGCTGTTTTTCATACTCCTCCCGGGAAATCCTTCCCCGGAGCATATCAGTCTCATACAGGGATCGGAGGAGTTCGAAACGCATATCTACCATATGAATATCATGGTCCAGCCGTGTTGCACGGTTCATGATACCACGGGGAATGGTTATTTTTCCAATATCATGGAGAAGTGCTGCCAGCTGTAGTTTCTCCTTCCGGTCCTGGTCAAAAAACTCAGTGCTTTTTCCTTTATGATACATCTCTGAGATATAATCTGCAAGAAGCCCGGCATATTTCTCTACATGCTCAGTATGGGAGGCATTGTAAGGAGTTCTCTCATCTAATGCCATGGTCAGGGCTTCTACAAAGGAATAAAGCTGTGCCTTCATTTCTTCCATGTGCAGCAGATTAGTAAGTTCAATGGCCGCCATAGAACCCAGGGAACGTATGATAATATCATACTGCTCATCAAATGGAATAACCGTTCCATCCTGGTCCATGGCGTTGATGAGCTGCAATACACCGATCAATTCGTTTTCGTTATTCTCCAATGGGATGACCAGCTGGGATCTGGTATGGTATCCGGTGAGGGCATCGTATCTTTTTGGTCCTGAGAAGTCAAAGCGGTCACTGTTGTCCACATCCGGTACATTTACGATTTCCCGGTGGATTGCTGCATAGGAGCATATATTCTGCTCATTCATGGGCACTGGTGGCATATCATCGATAAGTTCTCCGTCCGTGCCCCGGCTGACTCCCATGGAGAGGGTTTTCATAATCTTAAAACTCAGACAGTTATTTTCATATAAATATAATGTGCTCGCGTCACAATTCGTAATTTCCATTGCATTTTCAAGAATTGCGGTCAAAAGCCGGTTCCGGTTTTTTTCCGTTGACAGCCGGATGCCGATATTCAGTATCTTTTTAAAGTCGTTATATGTAAAATACATATGAGTCTCCTTTTAACAGTGATTCATCGGGTAAATTTCATGCTGCTTCATATAGGCAAGGGATTTTTTTTGTGCGTCATATCCTCTCACCTCGATGAGTACGCTGGCGTCCACCTGGAGTTTCCGGAGCAGATGGTCAAAATTTTTCCAGTCGATCTGTCCTTCTCCTAATGGCTGGTGCAGATCATTTTTCAGGTCATTATCGTTAATATGTATATGGCGGATATGGTCAGCCAGTGTTTCCATCCATTCTTTTCCAGAACACCCGGTAAGCGCTGCGTGTGCATAATCCAGACAGACGCTGAAATTTTTTACATCCTTCATTTCCTCTGCCAGTCCGGCAAGAACATCTGGTGCCTCATCAAACATATTCTCCATATAAATCTGCTGATGGGGATATTCTTTCGCTAGTTTTCGGAAAAAAGCAGCATTTTCTTCTTTCCATTGTGTTAGATAGTAGTCGACCCGGAATCCGGCCAGTCTTCCTGTATGGAATACAACACCCTTTAGTCCCAGTCTCTTTGCAATCTCCATGGACTGGTGTATCCGCAGGATCGATACTTCCCGTATCCGGGGATCATTGCTGTGTAGTGTCACATCCAGAAAGGCACCATGCATGGTGTCTTTAGAAAAGTCATTGCGGTACTCTTTGTAATATGCTATTATTTCTTCCTGTTTTTTCGGATCATCCAGTACAGCCGGAGCGTAAAAATCATTATATTCAAATGCACAGCCATATTCTTCGGCAAGCTGGACAGAATGCTCCATATCCTGAATATCCGGAACTAAATATAATCTGCTCATTTATTTTTTCACCTTGTCTAATTGATATACAAATACTCCATTGCTTTTTCCTTTTAAGGGAATCTGCCCCATCGGTGTTGCTTCGACGCGGTCTTTTACCGCCTTATATACCTGTTCACTCATCAGGATCTGTCCCCGCTCCGCATTGCTTTCCAGACGTGCAGCAGTGTTGACCGTATCTCCAATGGCTGTATAATCCATACGGAAGTCACAGCCAATATTTCCCACGACTGCTTCTCCGCAATTGATACCGATGCCAAAGGAAACACGTTCGCCGAAGCGTTTTTCAAACTGATCAGCAATGGCGTCTGCCCCTGCCTTCATATCCCATGCGGTACAGACGGCACGGAAGATATAGTCTTCCAGATCAAACGGTGCGTTAAATACGGCCATCGTTGCATCTCCGACGAACTTATCCAGAGTCCCTCCATTATTAAAAATGGATCTGGTGGTAAGACTCAGGTATTCATTGAGGATTTCTACCACCTCCTCTGGCTGGAGGCTTTCCGACATCGTAGTGAAACCGCGGATATCTACAAACAATACTGCGATATGACGGTTTTCTCCGCCCAGTACAAGTTCAAAATCCCTGTCCCTGCTGATCTTATCAACGACCTGGGGTGCTACATACTGCTTGAAAACATTTAGTACATGCCGCCGGCGGTGTATCTCCGCGAGATAACCCTGGATAAGCCGGACCAGATAGATCAGCGCAAGGACTGCGGGAAGCAGTATTACAGGCGTGATCACGCCTTTTGCATAAAATACTTTTGTTATCATGATATCCAGCATTACAAAAGCAGCAAGCAGAACAGAGGATATCAGGATTTTTGTCTTTTTCACCAGGACAAAAAATATCCCACAGACCAGTCCTGCAGCAATTGCGTAAGGGAGGGGGGAGACCGGAAGCTGTGTTCTTCCTTCCAATAATGCCTCTATAATATTGGCATGTATCTCTACTCCGTACATCTGGCTGTTATGGCTGATGGCGGGGGGATAGGCATCCTGCATTCCCACTGCGTAGGCACCTACCAGTACGATGGCATCCTGAAAGATACTGGCGTCTACTGTTTTGTCCAGTACATCGGCCATCGATACAAGATTATAGGCGCCCGGTTTGCCGGAATAGGAAAAATAGAAGCTGTTGTTTCTTCCATATGTATCAGGAGGCACCGCCTCTTTTCCCTGGCTTTCCAAATACATTTTATAAGCCTGAAAGGACAGGCTGTACACCGATTCTCCCTTATGATCAATATATGCCATTGCCTGGCGTACACATCCGTCTGAATCAATGGTAGTATTGGCAAATCCACAGGGTACACTGTCCCGTAAGCTTTGGTATGGTGTGATCACATCCTGAATATGATAGGGATTATATGTCACAGATCCATCTTCCCCTGTTTCCGGCTGTTCCTTAAAGGAGAAGCTCATGGCAGCAACCACATTCCCGGCTCTCTTACAGACCTCGGCAAAATGGTTATCTGCTGTTTCATCCACATTCTCGCTGTAGATCACATCGAAGCCGATCACTGCCGGGCGTGTTTTCTCATCTGCATTCAGTATTTCTACTAATTTCGCCGGGACATTTCTGCTCCAGGTGTTTACCGGACCGTATTTCGCAAGAGTCTTATCATCAATCCCAATCACATAAATTTTCTTATTTGTGACGGTTTCTTTCTGATTCAGCCAGTCAGAGATCCTGGCATCCCATGATCCGGCAGTTCCCAGAAAATGAAAGCCTATTGAGACTATCATTATAATTATCGTAATAATTGCTGTTTTTATATAGTCCTTTTTTATCATTTTTTCCTCCATATGTAAATGTTTCCTTATGACATCCAGATTTTATAGGGAATACTTTCTCGTTCTACGAAGCCTGTGTTTATCCGTCAGGCTTTCCATCCTCCATCGACTCCAACAATCTGCCCCGTGAGGTAAACAGGCGCTTTAGCTAGAAGTGCCGTTGTATCTGCGATTTCCTCTGGTGTCCCCATACGCCCGGCGGGGATCTCCTCACAGATATCATCAATCTCTTCTTTGGTGAAGCAATGATTCATGGCTGTATCGATCATGCCGCCGGCAATGACATTGACAGAGATACCGCTGGGTGCCAGTTCTTTGGCAAGGGCTCTGGTCAGGGCATGGATACCGCCCTTTGTGGCAGAGTAGGCGACTTCGCAGGAGGCACCCACGCTTCCCCAGACGGAGGAAATATTCAGGATGTGCCCTTTTTTTGCCCGCACCATGGAAGGGATCACGAAACGGCACATGGTAAATGCAGAGGTAAGATTGATGTTCATGATCTGAAGCCATTTTTCGGTACTCATATCCTGCAGAAGTCCGATATGAGAGATGCCGGCACAGTTTACAAGAAGATCTATTGTTCTGTGGGAGAGATCAAAACTGTCTGTGCCGGAAGGATCACAGGCAGAGAGCTTAGCCAGAAGCTGTTCTGTTTCATGAGGCTCGGAAAAATCGATCTGCAGGCTGGTGGCAGAAACCCCTTCCCGTCGGCAGAGAGAACATACCTCTGTCAGGCGGTCTGTTTTTCTGCCGCCTATGAGAAGGAGATCATACCCTTCCTTTGCCAGCTTTATGGCGATGGCGCTTCCGATGCCGCCGGAAGCGCCTGTTACGATGGCATACTGGTTCATGGGGCATTCTCCTTTGATATTGTTATGATGATCCATCCATATCATAGCACAAAACGAAAAAAAGTTGTATATTTTTTGTGTTTTTGTTATAATCCGTTGAGCGGGTAAAGAATGATCGTTAAAGGAGTGGCGAATGCAGTGAAAGAAGAAAATGGAGTGCGCTTTTATCTGGCGCCGCTGGAAGGAATCACAACATTTATATACAGGAATCTATACAGAGACATGTTTGGCGGCGTGGAGAACTATTTTACCCCCTTTATTGCACCTGTTTCCGGGCATCATTTCAAGAACCGGGATAAACGGGATATATTGCCGGAAAATAATGAAGGAACACCATTAGTGCCACAGATTCTTACAAACAATGCAAGTGATTTTCTCTTTGCAGCCAAATGTTTTCAGGAGTATGGCTACCATGAGATCAATCTGAATCTTGGCTGTCCGTCGGGGACCGTGGTATCCAAAGGAAGAGGATCCGGCTTTCTGGCATATCCGGAGGAGCTGGACCGCTTTCTGGATGGGATATATACACAGGCAGATGTCGCAGTATCCATAAAAACCCGTCTTGGGATAGAAAAACATGAGGAATTTCTGGAAATCATTAAGATATACAATAAATATCCGATTTATGAATTGACCATCCATCCGCGGGTACAAAAGGACTTATATAAAAATAAACCGAATTGGGATATGTTTGAAAGAGCATTGGAAATAAGCAAAAATCCTGTCTGCTATAATGGTGATATCAACCGTTATGAGGATTATGAGCGGTTTCGGGAACGATTTCCTGCCGTAGACCATATTATGATCGGACGGGGTATCATAGCCGATCCCGGACTTGTTCGCCAGATCCAGACAGGTCAGACGTTGTCGGATTCGGAAAGGCTGGTTTTTGTACAGAGATTGTGTGAGGAATATGATAAAATTATGCCAGGTGAGCCAACCTTATATAAAATGAAAGAAATCTGGTCGTATATGTGCAGAAATGATTCAGACGGCATGAAATTGTGGAAAAAGATTAAGAAAACAAAAAAGCTGTCAGAATATAAAAATATTATGCGCTCTCTGTAAAAGATAAAAAAAGTTGTATATTTATTTCGTTTCTGCTATAATAACAGGAACGTTTCTATAATAACCATTTTTTAGCAATATGTCCCGGTTCGTCCGGTATGTCCAAACCGGGTCTGCATAAACGGTGTGCGTAAATGGAGGGTAAGAAATGAAAAAGCGAAGCGTAGGCGGCATTATTGTTTTAAATTTTTTTAAGACAATAGGGATTATTTTGTTGCTGGTTGCTGTGGGAGTTTTAAGTTACTATCTGACCATGCTTTATTTTGACCAGACAGCGAGGACGGAGAGAAGTACCACGTATAAGCATGTTATATCCGTTAATACTGGTAATGAATCCAGCAATCTGATCTATAGCTATGATTCGAAGACAAAAAAGGTAAAAGCTATGGTTCTCGAGCTGTTTGACTCAACTTCAGGTAATCTGAACTATATCACGATACCAGTGAATACTCAGATTGCGATCTCCAGTGAAACATATACTGACCTGATCCAGATCAGTCAGAAACTGCCGCAGCTTTCAATGATGTCCGATATCAATGATTATTTTAGCGGAGATGTGGCATATGAATATGGAATTCTCATTCTTCAGGAAGAATTAAAGGCTGACATTGGTTATTTTACAGCGATGTCTTCGGATAAATTTGAAGCCTGTTTTGAAAACGCCGGCACGAAGGGGAAACCCAAATATAAACCGGCGAAAGCATTACTGGACCGGGTCTCAAAGGATCCCTCTGAGGGTACCATAGAGGATCTGATGGAGGAACTGTGGGGAGATCTCATTACAGATATTACCCTGTCACAGAAGCAAAACTATGCGGGAGCACTGACCAAAGTAAATCCGGACAATATTCGGCTTTACCGCGCATACGGAGTAAAAAACGGTAATGTTTATACCTTGAACAAGAGTAAAAATAAAAAACTGATCAACCGGATATGGGAATCCGAAAGCTACACAGCTGCCCAGGGGAATGGAGGTGCAACTGCATCATCCCAATCCTCGGGTCATTCCATTTACATTACGAATGGCAGCGCCATTGATGGTCTGGCAGCTGCCTATCAGAAAAAGCTGGAGGCAGATAGTCAGAATGTAACCGGTATTGGTAATCTGGTTGGAGAGAAACAGACCCATACCGTGATCTATGCCAGAAAGAAAAAATGGGCACAGGAAATGAAAAAGTATTTTTCAACAGCTTCGGTTGTACAGCGTGATACACTTACGAACGGAGTGGATATCGAGATTATTCTGGGAACGGATGCTGATTTGTCATAGTGCCAGATTATAATAAGGAAAAGAGAAGGAGATGAATACACATGGGAACCAGAATACGGATCATGGATCTGGAGGTTGATCTGCTGACAGAGGAAAACTTCCGCTGCGAGATTGCAGAGTATCTGGAAAATGATCATACAAATGTTGTTCATATGATTTCTCTTGACTATATTGATGCTTATGACAAAAATGAGCTGGTCAAACAGGTGCTGGGGCGTGCCGATCTGGTTTTGCCAGGGGAAAAGGCAATTTTGTCAGCACATCATGTAGATGTTCTGGAAACGGGAGGCATGGTGGTGGATTATCGTTCCATGCTGAATCTGGTGGAATCGTTAAAACTGGAGGAGAAGACATATTATCTGGTAGTCCGTAATGAAAATGAGGCAAAGTCACTATATCGTTATCTGACACGATATTTTCCACAAAAGAATGTACTGGGGATCTATACCGCGGATGGAACTATTTCTGAAGAGGCTCTCATCAACGATATCAATACGAAATTACCGGATATCGTGCTGCTTTCCATGGATAGTACAGGGCAGGAGGAGTGGCTGGAAAAGAATAAAGGCAAGGTAAATACGAAATTATGTGTTGTGGCAGGAAGCATCCTTCCAATGATCCTGAGGGATAATATCCATATTCCACACTGGATCAGAAAGATTCGTATGGGTGGCATATATCGGTGGATGGCAAGATTTCCGTACTCGCATTTCTTTCGCAGACGTATATTTGACCGCAAAATGGACGATTATAATACTAAAAAGAAATTGCGGGGAAATCGGAAATGACAAATACATGGAAAAAAACGACAGGTTCCTGCGCATTGATTGCGTTAGGGACTTTTTTTATGGCAGTTGGTACGAATATGATATATGAACCAATGTCGATGGTGACAGGTGGTTTTGCCGGTATCGGTATTATTCTGCGTCATTTTGTGCCAGTGCCGCTATGGGTGGTGACGCTGGTACTGAATCTGCCGCTTTTTTTTCTTGCTGCCAGGAAATATGGTATGGCATTTGTACAAAAGACAATCTATGCAACGGTATGTTTTTCGATTGCTCTTGCTGTTGTGCCTGAATTGCCGGTGGCACATGAGGATTATCTGATGGCGGCATTGCTGGGAGGTACACTGAATGGAACCGGACTGGCGTTAGTCTTTGGCAGAAGGGCATCGACAGGGGGGACAGATCTTCTCAGTACCCTTTTAGGGGAGTGGTTTCCTGCCACCAGCACAGCGGGGATACTGGCTGTTGTGGATGGTGCGATCGTGGTAGTGGGGATGCTGATCTTTGGCATCCGCATAGCATTGTATTCTATCGTGGCAGTGTACATCACATCACGGGTTATGGACCGCATTCTGGATGGATTGAAATTTGCCAAAATGATGTATATTATTTCGGAGATGCCAGAGACCATCGCCGAAGGGGTAATGAAGGAACTGGAGCGGGGAGTGACAGCGTTAAAGGGAAGGGGAATGTATTCGGGGAAGGGGAAGGAAGTATTGATGTGTGCGGTATCACGGAAGGAAGCGGTAGTTGTTTTGCAGATGGTAAAGCAGCTGGACCCGGATGCCTTTATCATTGTTTCTGATGTCAGGGAGGTCAGAGGGGAAGGATTTGAAACAGGGCAATTGTAAAAAAACTGTAAGCAGATTATGCAAATTATACAAATCTTTTTAAATATTTTATGAAATTTGAATATGGTGTTTTTGTGTCAGATGGTGTATAGTAACTATTAGATGTTTATGACAATCATATCTTAGGAGGAATAAAAATGGCAAGTTTATCTTTAAAAAACATTAACAAAGTATATCCAAATGGATTTCATGCAGTTAGGATTTTAATTTGAGATTGAAGACAAAGAGTTTATCATCTTTGTAGGACCTTCAGGATGTGGTAAATCTACAACACTTCGTATGATTGCAGGTCTTGAAGATATTTCCTCCGGTGAGTTATAGATTGGTGACAAACTGGTAAATGATGTAGAGCCTAAGGACAGAGATATCGCGATGGTATTCCAGAACTACGCTCTGTATCCTCATATGTCAGTATATGACAATATGGCATTTGGTCTGAAACTGAGAAAGATTCCGAAGGATCAGATTGACAGATGGTACATGAAGCAGCTAAGATTCTTGATATCGAGCATCTGCTGGATCGTAAGCCGAAGGCTCTGTCCGGTGGTCAGAGACAGCGTGTGGCTATGGGTCGTGCAATCGTGCGTAATCCTAAGGTATTCCTGATGGATGAGCCTCTGTCCAACCTGGATGCAAAACTTCGTGTACAGATGCGTGTTG
>JAAGKN010000101.1_pt1 | contig 57043 bp, 52 predicted proteins | sample 6206371 | NCBI WGS metagenome assembly JAAGKN01 (sample SAMN11533720, study PRJNA540317) | gut metagenome | isolation source: fecal pellets from male and female animal of same cohort | host: Peromyscus leucopus | place: USA:CA | collected 2017
ACTGAGACATAGCAATGTCTGTGCTTGTTGCTGGCTTCTTTATTGTATGTACCCTAAATTGTATGTACCCTAAAAGTCGGGAAGGTGCGCGAGATTCTCGAATCGGCAGCATTGATTTGAAAATCCTGTGCGACGGGTAAAAAAAAATCAGTGGTGAGAAACCTTATTTTTAGCGTGAAAATTGCTTCAATCAGCATTGTTGTTTTTATAATCAGCACTGCTGATTGTAAAAACTGCAGTGCTGATTTTATAATCGACAGTGCTGATTATAGAATTCAGTGGGGTGAAAATTGCTTCCGACAGCAGTCTTGTCATGTTTGTAGAACCCTAAAACAGTTTTTTTGTTATCCCGAATTCACGTAGTAAGTAAGATAAGTTGTTGATTTAGATATCCGAAATAGAATTGAAAGCTTTGTGAATGTCAGAGTTGCTCTTTCAGTTGAAAATCTTTGAACGATAATATTGGGTATGTGTCAATAAATTGGTATTTTTGCAACAATGTATTTCTTCATACTTCTCATTTTTGAAATGGCGAATCATGACAGTTTTGGTTTCTATTTATTATGATGTAGGTATGAGAAATCTATATATTATATAGACAGATTTTCTTGTCGTACAGACAAGATTTTAAATATTATTTAACAAAAGGGAAATATGAACAGTTTCGCAGATTTGGTGCAAGTGCGCCGTAGCATAAGAAAGTTTACAGAAGAAGAATTGAAGCCGGAGGAACTACAGTCTATATTGAGAGCTGCGCTTATGTCGCCTACTTCAAAGAGCAGTCGTTCATGGCATTTTATTGTAGTGGATGATAAAACATTACTTGAAAAGCTTTCTCGGTGTAAGGAGGCAGGAGCTGCTTTTGTTGCTGATGCTCCATTGGCAGTGGTGGTGCTTGGCGATGCAGCAGTGACTGATGTATGGGTGGAAGACGCTTCTATTGCAGCAGTGACCATGCAATATCAGGCTACAGAGCTGGGGCTTGGCAGTTGTTGGGCGCAGATTCGCAATAGGGAGATGGCAGATGGGACTCCTGCAGATGATGTATTACGTTTTCTTCTTGGCTATCCTCAGAATCTGACGGCACTTGCTATTGTAGCTTTCGGACATCCGGCTGTCGAGCGCAAGCCTCAGGATGAAGAGAAGTTGAAATGGGAAAATGTGCATATAAATAATTTTTAGGAGTTGACAGATGGACATTGTGTTGGTTGGTGCCGGTAATCTTGCTACCCATCTTGGCTGTGCGTTGAAGAATGCCGGTCATGATATACTGCAAGTCTACAGTCGGACAGAAGAATCGGCATCCACTCTTGCCGGACTGCTTCAATGCAGATATACGATATCAACGGAAGAGATAGAGTCGGCAGCAGATGTGTATTTGCTTTCTGTAAAGGATTCTGTGTTGAAAATGTTGGCAGATAAACTTATAAAGGGTAGGGAAGGTGCTTTGTTTGTGCATACGGCTGGTAGTATGGACATGAATGTATTCAGCTGTAGTCGGAGAGGAGTAATCTATCCTATGCAGACTTTTTCCAAATCCAAGTCTGTGGATTTTCGGAGTATACCATGTTTTGTGGAAGCAGCCGAGGATAAAGATTTGACAATATTGAAGAATCTGGCAGGGAGTGTGTCGGATGCAGTGCATGAACTTAATAGTGAAGATAGAAAATATCTGCATCTTGCGGCAGTATTCTGTTGTAACTTCGCCAATTATTGTTATGCTGTCGGGGCGGAAATATTGGAGAGACATGGAATTTCGTTCGAAGTGATGTTGCCGTTAATCATGGAAACTGCAGACAAGCTGCATTCTCTGTCTCCGCATAAGGCTCAGACTGGTCCGGCTGTGAGATATGATATGAATGTGATAAATCGGCAAAGAGAATTGCTTGCCGATTTTCCTGATTTCCGGAAACTGTACGATATGATGAGTGAAGGAATACACAAAATGATGGGTATCTAAGAGCGGAATATATTACTTCGGTTGTTTCTGTTTTCCTTTGCTTGAAATAGATATTCAAAAGAAAAAAATTATGATAAATTATGATTTGAGAAAAATAAAGGCTATGTTTTTTGATGTGGATGGTGTCTTGAGCCGGGAAACAATCACTTTGCATCCCAATGGAGAACCGATGCGGAGTGTTAATATCAAAGACGGATATGCCATGCAACATGCAGTAAAGTGCGGACTCATACTTGCCATTATAACTGGAGGAAAGACTGAATCGGTAAGGCAGCGTTATGTCAATCTCGGATTGAAGGATGTGGTTCTTGGGGCTGCTGTGAAGATACGCACATACGAAGAGTTATGTGAAAAATATGCTCTGAAAGACGAAGAGGTGTTGTATATGGGAGATGATATTCCTGATTATGAAGTGATGATGCGCTGTGGACTTCCCTGTTGTCCTGCAGACGCTGCGCCTGAGATTAAGTCTGTTTCCAGATACATATCCCGTAGAAATGGTGGAGAAGGATGTGGACGTGATGTGATAGAACAGGTATTGAAAGCACAGAACCTGTGGATGCACAATTCTACAGCTTTCGGATGGTAATATAAGGCTGGAATGCGGACTGCAGTTTTATACCTGCGGGTGCTTTCCGAGTCTTATTTGTGGCATGATAATTTAAAATAAGGAAAGAATAATGCTTGAGAATATTTCAAAATACAAAATTGTACTTGCGAGTAATTCTCCTCGCAGAAAGGAGTTGCTTAGTGGACTTGGATTATGTTTTGAAGTCCGTACTATTGATGGAATAGACGAATCTTATCCGGATGTTCTTGTTGGAGAAGATATTCCTATGTTCATATCTTCAAGGAAGGCTGATGCCTATCAGTCGACGATGGGCGATGACGAATTGGTTATTACTGCAGATACCATCGTATATGCAGATGGCAAGGTGTTAGGTAAGCCTGTGGATGCAGCCGATGCCAAAAGGATGTTGAAGCTGTTGAGCGGGTGTCACCATGAAGTGATAACCGGGGTCTGCATAATGACGAAAGGATGGAGAAAGCAGTTTGCAGCTGTCAGCCGTGTGCATTTTGCAAAGCTTACGGATGAAGAAATTGATTACTATATAAAGAATTATTGCCCGTTTGATAAAGCCGGTGCTTATGGTATACAAGAATGGATTGGCTTTGTGGGTGTGGAAGGAATAGAAGGCTCATATTTTAATGTGATGGGACTTCCTGTACAACGATTGTATACGGAACTGAAGAATGTAGAGTGAACTATTGTAATGGTTTGAATAGTGGTAGCGAATCTCTGTGCATATACAAATAAAAGGACAAATTTCTATAAAATGAAATTTGTCCTTTTATTTGTGAGCCGAATGGGGGACTCGAACCCCCGACCTATTCATTACGAATGAATTGCTCTACCAACTGAGCCAATTCGGCTGATTGTCCGGGTACAGGAAGCAATGAAACCGCCTGACTTTCCATTGACAATGCAAAGTTAGTGTTTTTTGCTTATATATTGCAATCATTACACAAATGTTTTTTAATTTTGCACTAAACTTTTACATCTTATGGCACAGAAAAAACATTATAGTCAGAAAAAAAAGGATAAGAAACCAATACATTATTTGTATGTGTCGCTTGTTTTAGTTGTCGTATTGTTTTGCTGGAGTGGAATATGGAACTTCTTTGAAAACAATTCAAAGGATGTTCTTCCTTTTGCAAAAGAAATTTTGAAGGATTGTAAGAAGGGTACAAGCTGGATTGCTGATGAGGACAAAGAGGATGATGTTGCCGGACAAGAAAAAAATGGGCTGGAATTGCCTTCCAGCTTGATAGGAAAGCCTGAAATTATACTTGTTCGTGAGTCATATACTGCTTCATATAACATAGAGACCTTGTGCCCTAATTATGTGGCATGGCATCTGACTGCTGCCAGAACTGAAGGTGGGGCAATACGTAAGAATAATTTTCATGGTGACGAGGATATTCCTGAAAAGTACAGAATTGAAACCTCTGACTATTCTCGTTCTGGATATGACAGAGGCCACATGTGTCCGGCAGGAGATTGTAAGAGCAGTGAAGATGTCATGTCGGAATCTTTTCTTATGACGAACATGTGTCCGCAAGGTCATAATCTGAATGCCGGTGACTGGAAGGAACTGGAAGAGCAGTGCAGAGAATGGGCAAGCAGTTATGGAGAAATATTTATAGTCTGCGGACCTATATTCGATTCAAAGAAACCTAAGACCATAGGAAGAAGAAAAGGGTATAAAATAAGTGTTCCGGACCGTTTTTTCAAGGTTGTTCTGATGATGGGACGTGTGCCTAAAGCCATAGGATTTATTTATCCGAATGATGATACTAATCTTGACATTCGTGATTATGCTGTGTCTGTGGATGAAGTGGAGCGTATAACCGGAATTGATTTCTATCCAGCTTTACCTGATGATATAGAGACCAAGATTGAGGCGGAATGCAAGCCTGGAGCATGGGGTATATAGTAACTTGATGTGATTTGATGTTTTTGTATAGAATGGTGACATCATGATATAGGGGTTGAGTGTGGTATCTGAATATATAAATTAACCATATATGAAAAAGTATATTAAAGATTTGAAAGTGGCGGAGGTTGAGTTTCCTCATGCACGTTATGTGTTGTTGAAGCTGACAGATAGCGAGCCGCTTCCGGATATGATTCCCGGTCAGTTTGTAGAAGTAAAGGTGGATAATAGTCCGTCGACATTTTTGCGTCGCCCTATATCCATTAACTATGTGGACAAAGATAAAAATCAGTTATGGCTGCTTGTGCAGACTGTGGGAGAAGGTACAAAGAATCTTGCACGTTTGCGTGAGGGAGATGTAGTGAATGTTGTTTTTCCTCTTGGAAACGGATTTTCTCCGTTGCGTAGTGAAGGAGAGCAGGTTTTGCTTGTCGGCGGAGGAGTTGGAGTTGCACCGCTGCTGATGTATGGCAAAGAGTTAAAGGAGCGTGGAGCAAAACCAGTTTTTCTGCTTGGAGCGCGTTCTAAAGCTGATTTGCTGGAACTTGACCTGTTTCGTCAGATAGGTGATGTGTATATCACGACAGAGGATGCTTCGGAAGGCGAAAAAGGATTTGTTACTCAGCACTCTGTACTGCAGCGTGAACATTTTGACCGTATTTCCACTTGTGGTCCTAAGCCGATGATGATGGCTGTGGCAAAATTTGCAAAGGCAAACGGCATTCCTTGTGAGGTGTCGCTTGAAAACATGATGGCATGTGGACTCGGAGCATGTCTTTGCTGTGTGGAGAAAACCGTCAAGGGAAATGTATGTGTATGTAAGGAAGGACCTGTATTTAATATAGAAGAACTGACATGGCAAATTTGAAAACTACAATTGCCGGACTTGAAATGAAGAATCCGGTTATGACCGCTTCCGGTACATTTGGATATGGGATAGAATTTGCAGATTTTATCAATCTGGAAGATATAGGAGGGATTATCGTCAAAGGTACGACGTTGAATCCTCGTGAAGGCAATGATTATCCCCGTATGGCGGAAACTGCAAGCGGGATGCTCAATTGCGTGGGATTACAGAACAAGGGTGTAGATTATTTCTGCGAACACATCTATCCTCAGATAAAAGATATACGCACCAACATGATTGTAAATGTGTCGGGCAGTTGTCCTGAGGACTATGCAGAATGTGCGGCGAGAATCAATGAACTTGACAACATTCCTGCTATTGAGCTTAATATAAGCTGTCCTAATGTAAGACAAGGAGGTATGGCTTTTGGTGTGACATGTGAAGGTGCCCAAAGCGTAGTACGTGCTGTAAGGGAAGCTTATCAGAAGACGCTTATAGTAAAGCTTTCGCCTAATGTGACCAGTATATCTGATATAGCACGTAGTGTGGAGGATGCAGGTGCTGATGCCGTTTCATTGATAAATACTCTGATGGGTATGTCTATAGATATAGAAAAACGTCGTCCGTGTCTTTCTATTTCTACTGGCGGGTTGAGTGGACCTGCTGTAAAACCTGTGGCTGTTCGTTGTGTATGGCAGGTATCGAAGGCTGTGAAGATTCCGGTGATTGGTCTGGGAGGAATAATGAACGAGCGGGATGCCATTGAGTTCATGCTTGCCGGTGCTTCAGCAATTGAAATAGGCACTGCTAATTTTATTGATCCGGCTGTAAGTGTCAAGGTGGTTCATGGAATTAATGATTGGCTTGATAGTCATGGATGCAAATCTGCTGCTGAGATTATCGGCCAGTTGAATTGTTGAAATACGGTTTTGTTCTTTCAGCTGTTTGATGATTGAATAAGTATTATAGAATAGTTGTGCCCCAAAAGCCGGACAGTCAGAAAGAAACGTCTGGTTTTTGGGGCATATTGCTGATGCCTTGAAAAATCAAGTAGAACCTTTATTGTAAGCCGGCTTATTGGAGTCGGGATAGAGCAAAAGAATTTAACAAATGTTTTCTTGAGAAATGGAAAAAGATAATACAGATATCGCATTTCTGCATGATATACCTGCGAGTATACAGAGTTATGAAGAACCTGAAAAATTCACATTTCCTTTTTGTTACAAACCGCATCCGTTATGTGTCGCAGTTGCAAATGAAGTGAAAGCATATCTTAAGACAAGAACTGAATGGCATGATGAAATTAAAGCGGGAAAAATGTTCGGAGTGCTTGTCGTGAGATACATGGACAAACAAGAAGGGATTTCATGTGGTAAGAAAGCGAAGTTAGGGTATATTGCCGCTTTTTCCGGTATGCTTGCCGGACAGAACAGGCATGATTATTTCGTACCTCCAATATATGATTTGCAGAATCCTGATGGGTATTTTTATAAAGAAGAGGCGGGAATATCTGAGATTAACAGAAAGATTGATGCCATGAAGGCAAGCTGTGAACTGAAGAGTCTGAAGGATGAACTGGTGTGTATGGAACAGCAGGCACAAGAGGAAATATCTGCAATGAAAGAGATGATGGTGAATGCGAAATGTGAACGTGATAAGATAAGAGCGCGGAACAACTTGAACTGTATTGTTGAAGGCGCAGTTTCTGATACTGATATGGCAGACAGACTTATAAGGGAGAGCCAATTCATGAAAGCGGAGCTGAGACGTAAAAGACAGCGTTGGACTACACGTATTGATGCGCAGAAGAAACTTATTGCGGATTACATGTCAGACATAGAACTGCTGTGTGCAGAACGTAAGCTACGTTCCCAACGTTTGCAGCATTGGCTGTTCAGACAGTTTGTTGTATATAATGCCAATAGGGAAAAGAAGAGCCTGACTGAAATATTTGAAGGGGAACCACCGTCTGGAGCCGGTGAATGTTGTGCCCCTAAACTATTGCAGGCGGCATATCTCTATGGTTGGCAACCTGTTTGTATGGCAGAATTTTGGTGGGGTGATTCTCCTAAGGATAAGGTAAGACTTCATGGTGCGTATTATCCTGCTTGCCGGAGCAAGTGTCTGCCGATACTTGGGTTTATGATGCAGGGACTTGATGTGGAGCCTAACCCTTTGCTTGACGAAGACAAGAATATGAATGTGCAGATTGTATATGAAGACAATGATATTGTAGTAGTCAATAAACCTTATGGAATGTTGTCTGTACCTGGCAAGGAAGATAAAATTTCAGTATATTCTATAGTCAGAGATTGGTATCCGGAATCCGAAGGACCTATGATTGTGCACAGGCTTGACATGGACACTTCCGGCTTGATGATTGTTGCCAAAAACAAAGAAGTGCACAAAAAGTTACAGATGCAGTTTGTACGTCATGAGGTGAAAAAACGTTATGTGGCTGTACTTGAAGGACATGTGACTGACAGGCATGGGCGAATATCTTTGTCTATATGTGCCGATATCACCGATCGTCCGCGTCAGATGGTCAGTGATGAGTTTGGTAAAAAGTCCGTCACTGATTTTGAGGTGTTGTCATATTCCGGAAACCGTACTCTTATTGCTTTCATGCCTCAAACCGGGCGTACCCATCAGTTAAGGTTGCATTCGGCACATAAAGACGGACTTGCTTGCCCGATAGTAGGTGACAGACTTTACGGACAGGCTGCGGATAGAATGTATCTCCATGCAGAGTCCATTACGTTCAAACACCCGGTCAGCGGTGAAGAGCTGACTATAAAAGCTGATTCCGGATTTACTGTCGGATGACATTACCGTATTCCACGGGCATTGAGTGCTGCTGTATATCTCCGCGCATTGGAAAGATGTTGGTCGTATGTCACGGCAAAATTATGAGTGCCGGAAAAATCTTCTTTCGCACACATGTATAGATAGTTGTGGTGCTCATAATTCAGTACCGCATCAATGCCTGCTATGGAAGGTATGCGTATAGGACCGGGAGGAAGCCCTTTGACACGATATGTGTTGTATGGAGATTCTACATTTAGATGTATATTGAGGATACGACGTAAAGCGAAGTCGCCGAGAGCATATTTAACTGTTGGGTCGCTTTGCAGAGGCATATCTATTTTCAGCCTGTTGAGATAGAGTCCGGCAATGCGGCTTTTCTCGCCATTGTTGGCTGTTTCCTCATCTACAATACTTGCAAGTGTGGAAATCTCTTCTTTTTTCATCCCCATCTCTTCTGCTTTCTTTGTGCGTTCTGTATTCCAAAAGGCATTATTCTCTTTCTTCATACGGGATAGAAAGTCATCTACTGACATATCCCACCATACTTCATACGTGTTCGGAATGAACATGGCTGGAACTGTAACAGTGGTATATCCTAACGATTTGCATACATTTTCATCCTTTAAAGCTGAAGCTATGACAGTTGAGTCTATCATCAGTTTGTCGCTTATCCTTCCTGCAAGATCTTCAACTGTGCGGACAGAAGGAATAACCAGCATGATGGGCGACTGATGGTGATTGCGTATGCTTCTTATAATATCAAGGAGCGATGCATTTGGAGTTATTGCATATCGTCCGGTTTTAAGATTTTCATTTAGCTTATATGCGGATGTTATCATATTGAAGGCTGCAAGATTGGAAGGTGACGCTTTCTGTATGATTTTGTAGCGCACAGAGTCGATATTATCATCTGTGTCAATATATATGTATGCTGTCTCTGTATTCCTGAATTGATGTCCAAGTAATGAATATCCGAAATATGCAGCCAATATGATGATACCTGCAACTAATATGCCGCACCATAAAAACACATTCTTTTTTTTCATAACGCTTTTCCCATTATATATTAATGATATGCAATCAGACATATAAATACATTCTTTCATTTTTGTACTGATTATTGTATTGCAGGATGTATATGCAAATATGACCTGATTGTTTTCAGGCGGCAAACTTACACAAAAAAAATTATTTATAAATGAATCTTATAAAATAAAACTTTTCTCTTTCCGATATTGTTCATGTTTAGCGATATGATTTTGCACATGAACTTTCTTCATGTTTTTGTCGCTCCCTTTGTTTTTTAATCAATTTATCAGGCTACAAAACATGCCGTGTAATTAACCCATTCCAAACAACCACAAATACTTCCAAACAACTAAATATAAACAGCTGAAAATCAGTGTCTATTAAATTTTAACACTTCCGAGTCGCTTTTGGGAGATTAGGGATTTTCGGAATAATTTTGCCACGTATTTCTACCGCAGAGAAATTACGGGGCTTTATTTTTGTCAGATTGTGAAGCCAGTTGACAAGGGTTGACGATGGGCGACAAGGGATGACAGAATTGGCGGATGTGTATTCCTCTTTGACAAAAGAGCAACAAACGAATCCTGTTGTAAGTCCAGAAGCAAGAGTCGCTCCACAGCCATCGTTCATAGACATACCCATCATGGAGCAGACACTATCTCACTATTTCACCAATCCTTTGTACACATATCTTGCCAATACCATCGGCAAGGAAAGCACTGACAAGTTGTGGAAACTATATCGTATAGGCACCTCAAAGAAATGGGGTGGTTCAACCATATTCTGGCAGATAGACTATAGTGAAAAGGTTCGTGGCGGGAAGATTATGCTTTATGATACTCGGACAGGCAAGCGAGTGAAATATCCCCAGCCACATGTCTGCTGGGTGCATAGCGAACTTAGCTTGAAAGATTATCATCTTTGCCAATGCTTCTTTGGAGAACATCTCCTAACGATTTATCCCAACAAGCAGGTGTTTATTGTGGAGAGTGAGAAGACTGCTGTCATAGCTTCGCATTTCATGCCTGATGGGATATGGATAGCTACAGGTGGAAAGAACGGCTGCTTCAACGAACGAGCTATTCAAGTCCTTGTGGGCAGAGATGTCGTCTTGATACCTGACTTCGGTGCCACTGATGAATGGCGAAGGAAACTGCCAATACTGGAAAAAGTCTGCCACTCGGTGGTTGTCAGCAATGTCCTTGAAGAAGTGGCAACTGAAGAGCAACGCAGCCAGGGACTTGACATTGCCGACTTCTTGCTGATGGAGGAAACTCCGCAAATGATTCTGCAGAGAATGATACAGCGTAACCCTGCAATACAATTACTCATTGACAAACTGGACTTGGTATTGGTTGAAGAGCTGTAACTGGACAGCTTGCTGTCATGAGAAAAAGGCTTTATAAAATGCCGTAGCCTATTAGGGCATTTTCGCCTATCCCCTCCAAAGAGTGGCACGGCAAAAAAGTCCCATAAGCGGACTTCGCCCAAAAGAAGGCTTTGTAATCTGTCAAAAGGGTACGGCATTTTATAAACCAAATAAACATTTGTAGAACAATTAAAACAAAAACAAATGAACGAACAATATGCAGTATGCCACCTCCAGCGTGGCGCTGGTAGCGACAGCGGAATGTCGTGCCATATAGAGAGGAAAGACGCAAAGGGCAGAGTGTATGTGCCAGACAATGCTGATAAAAGTCGCACATATCTCAACAGAGAACTGGTTACATTTCCAGAAGGTGTGAAGAACCGAACAGAGGCTATTCAGTTCCGTATAGATAATGCCAACCTACAACGCAAGGTGGCAAAAAATCAATGCAAGGCTATCCGCATCATCCTGACAGGTACGCATGAGCAGATGATGGAGCTTGTTAAGCAGGGACGATTGGAAGAGTGGATTGAGGCAAACCGACGATGGCTTCATGACACTTTTGGTAAAGATAATCTGGTGTCTTTAGTATTGCACATGGACGAGAAAACTCCACATCTGCACGCAACGATTGTCCCCATTGTTGATACAGAAAGAAAGCGAAGAACTCGTGAAGGCGAAAAGAAATACAAAACCAAAGCAGGAGCACGTCTTTCAGCGGACGATGTGATGAAAAGGGGTATGCTCCGCGAATATCAAAACACCTATGGAGCCGCCATGAAACCTTTCGGTCTGAAACGTGGAATTGTCGGTTCTACTGCCAAACATGTTGCCACATCCGCATATTACCGAGAGCAGATGTTGCAGTATGAAGATGATATCGCAAAACTCCAGCAACAGGTTGAGAAAGCAAAGGAGGGCAAGAGCACTATCCTTGCACTATTCGGCAAAGGCGACCTTGCCAAAGCCAAGAAAGAACTGGCAGACAAGGATGAGCATATAGCAGAATTACAAGCAAGAATCAAGCAACTTGAAGCGGAAAAGGCCGCTCTCAAAGAGAAGAACTCTGCAGACCTTGCTAAACTTCGCAATGGTTATTAGAAGGAGATATATACTGCCATCAAACGTGCCGAGAGTGCAGAACGTTCTTCGGCGAACATGGATATAACAATCAAACATCAGAAAGATAAGATTGAGGAACTTGACCGTAAGGTAAATCCCCATCACTATTGTCTTTCGTCTGGAGCCGAACTTATAGGTCATCGCTTTATGGGCAACAATCCCTGCATCATTACACTAAAAATTTGGACAAGAGTTGGTGAAGTCGAGTATTCTCCAGTTGCTTATATATCCGACAATGACCGACGATTGGCTGCTTTTTCTGCTGGTGAATTGACCAAATACGAGTTCATCAACGAGGTTTTCTGTTCTGCAGAGCAAGTAAATGAAGCCCAAGCTGTACTGCTTAATGCCGCCATGAATCTGGCAATGGGTGGACCTGCTCAAGCGCATGTAGGAACTGGTGGCGGTGAATCAACATCGGATTTGCCGTGGAGGGACAAAAAGAAAGATGGAGAGGTAAGAAAAAAACGTTGAACCTTAATTTTAGTTTCTTGTTTACGCATACAAATAGCAAAATGGATATTTATCAAAGAAAAATCATGGTCAAAATGTTGTTTTCTGTCATTTCCTTCGTACGTTTGAGATTATTTGTGTAAATTTATGTCTAAAATTTGACAATTCAAAAGAAGATATGGCAAAGAATATATTATCACTAACATCGCAAGAGGCATTCGATTTCTTAATGAAGTCGGAACAATACCATGGTATTTCTATTTTTGACTGTGAGTTATAGTATTTATTTGACAGCTAAACGTAGGATCACTTATAAAAGTCTTTGATTATCGTCATATATGAACAGTTTTGATGAATATAAGATTGCCGTTATAGGGCTTGGTTACGTTGGTTTTCCGCTATTCAAGTCGTTTTCTTCTGTATTTATGACCAAAGGTGTTGATAAAAGTGCAAATAGGATTGAAAAGATCAAGTCTTGCTCACCCAATATGTTGACTATTTCAACTTCCTGGGAATACGTAAGAGATTGTAATTTCTATATTATTACAGTGCCTACACCGGTTGATAAAGATAATTTCCCCAATATATCATCATTGAAACAGGCTTGTATTGAATTAGGTCGCATTATTAAACCTGAAGACATCATTGTTTTAGAATCTACTGTATACCCGGGATTAACCAATGAAGTATGTGTTCCTATATTAGAAGAAATGTCTGGAATGAAAGTTAATATAGATTTTCATGTCGGATATTCTCCCGAAAGAATTAATGTAGGAGATCAACAGCATCAATTTTTCAACACTCCCAAAATAATCTCTAGCGATAATGACAAATCTCTTCAAAAGATTTGTCATGTATATAAATCTGTTATAAAAGCACCAATTATTAAAGCTTCATCTATCAAGGTGGCAGAGGCAGCAAAGATGTATGAAAACGTACAAAGGGATATGCTTATTGCTCTTGCCAATGAATTTTCTGAATATTGCAAAGTGGAAAATATTAACATCGAAGAAGTCACGAAGTGTGCTTCTTCGAAATGGAATTTTGCAGATGTTTATCCTGGGCTAGTTGGCGGCCACTGCATTGGCGTTGATCCTTATTATTTATTGTATAGAGCATCTGAAAAGGGCATTGATTTACCTCTTATTCAAAATGCTCGTCAAACAAATGAAAATAAGCCTTTAATTATAGCAAAAAGGATTAGTAATCTCGTTCGAGAATTGAATCTTCCAGAATGCGCAAAAGTATTATTACTTGGATTCTCTTATAAACCAAATAATGGTGACACTAGGAATACTAAAGTCGCTGTAGTAATGAACGAACTAAAAAATCGTGGATTACAGACAGACTGTTTTGATCCATTAGTCAATAACGATGAGGTGTATGAGGAATATCGTGTCAGACTTTTGTCTGCTCCGATTGATTTTCAAATTTACTCCTTGGTTGTTGTTATGGTCGAGCATGATGTGTTTGCTCCTATACTACAATCTTGTAGCAAAAAAACGATAATTCACCTCAGTAGCTTATTATAAAATGAACCATATTGTATTAGTAAACATTGAGAATGATACAGAAAAGGTTAAGAGACAATTTTCTCCTCCTTTTGGCTTGTTGATTGCAGCATCTGTTTTGATGAGAAACAAAATAGATGTTGTTGTTCGTCATATAATCAATACAAAAGAATCTATAGATGAGCTGCTTACTGTAAGTAAAGGTGCGGTTGCTGTAGGATTCTCTGTTATGACTTCTCCAAATATCTTGGCAGCAATTGAAGCGTCAAAGCGGTTGCACGATAATGGCATGTATGTGTATTGGGCAGGTACACATGCAACTCTACTGCCAGATGTAGTTTTAAGGGAAGATTATGTTGACGCAGTTCTAAGAGGCGAGGCTGAACGTAATTTATTTGAGTTTTACCAGTGGAGAGTTGGGAAATACTCTCCTGATAAAATTGATGGACTATGCTATAAAAAGGACGAAGAGATAATAATAAAACCTATTCCACCAATAGTAGAATTGTCAAAACTAGGGTGTCATCCGTTTGAATTGTTGGATATAAAGATGTATATAGACAAGCCTATAGTCAATCGTAAAAACTATATTCCAGGAAATATTTTGCCATTTATGACTAGTAAAGGATGCGTAAAGAGATGCGCATTCTGCTATAATACTGTTGTAAATCGTTCAAAGTGGAGACCATACCCTTTAGAATCTGTGTATAAAGAAATGGACTATTTGATTGAGAACTATGGTATAACAGGCTGGATGTTTTATGATGACAACATGTTCGTAGATTCCGAGAGAGCTTGGACAATTCTTGAAAAATATCGAATGCCATCTTCTGTTGAACTGGATTTGAACCGAGTAAATGAAAATATGATAGAACGAGCCTTGAAAGCCAATGTAGCAAAACTCTACATAGGTATAGAGTCTGGTTCTGATGAAATGCTTAGGAAAATGCATAAGGGTATTACGACAAGTCAAGTCCGAGAAAAAATGCGAATGTGTAATGATCTTGGTATAAATGTTGACTTGTCATTTATGATGTTGTTGCCTGGAGAATCTCCAGAAAATCTTGATGCGACCCTTACTTTGGTTGAAGAGTTAGGAAACTATCCAAATATTAAAATAGATGGTCCCAAATGCTATAATCCATATCCTGGTACAGAATTCTTTGACCAGGTAGTCACTAAAGGATGGAGAATACCAAAATCAAATGAAGAATGGGCAAAATATAACAGAAGCATTTCATTAAGTGAAACTGGCTTTAATGTGTCTCAAGAACATCTGAATATTCTTCATAAGCATAAATTATTATGAGTGTAAAGTTCAAATATAACAACATATTATTGGCAGGTGGAGCTGGTTTCATTGGTGCTAATCTCTGTCGAAAATTATTAGAATTTGGTGCATCTGTATGGTGTATTGATAATTTGCATACAGGAAAGCTTGATAATATCAAGGAGTTATTAGAAAGTGATTCATTTCATTTTATTAATCAAGACATAAGAGATTTTGACGAGTCTTCTGTGCCTTCTGAGATTGATTTTGTAATGAACTTTGCCTGTGTTGCTTCACCAAAAGTCTATTATGCGAGTCCTATAGATACATTATTAACTTCTGTATTAGGTGTTCATAATTTGCTGAAGTTTGCTTGCAATAAAAGAATCCCATTTTTGCAAGCATCTACAAGCGAAGTATATGGTGATCCAACATTTGATATTCTCGAAGAGACGTATTGTGGTAACGTTTCTTGCATCGGACCTAGAGCATGTTATGATGAAGGCAAACGTGCTGCAGAAACTTTATGTATGGATTTCCATAGGCTTTACGGTACAGACGTGAAAATTATCAGAATTTTTAATACTTATGGGCCATATATGGATCGTTGCGACGGAAGAGTAATTCCTGAATTCATTTGTCGCTCATTAGAAAATAACGACATAATGATATTTGGCGACGGAACGCAAACTCGTAGTTTTATGTATATTGATGATCTTTTAGAAGGAATTTTCGAGATTGTTAATTCCTCCAAAAACTTAGATTTCCCCATAAATATAGGCAATCCTAATGAAGAGCATAGTGTTGAGTCTATTGCTAAAACTATCATAGAAATGGTTGGATCAAAGTCCAGGATAGTATATAAAGAAAGACTTGAAAATGATCCACGAAAGCGCAGGCCAGACATTTCAAAGATAACCAATGGAACATGTTGGAAACCAACAATTTCATTGCAAGATGGATTAAGAAAAACTATAGAATACTTTAAAAGATATGATTAATATACCTAAAATATCAGAAGTGTCGATAGATTTATCGACAATTTGCCAATTAAGATGTGTCGAATGTTCTACATCTAAAGGCATTACGCATAATGGTATTGTTGGCAAAGGACAATTTTCATTGTATCAATTTGTGGATTTTGTTGAGAAGAATCCGCAGATTAAACGTGTTGAAATGTCAAATTGGGGTGAGATTTTCCTTAATAAGGACATTGCTTCAATAATTAAGTATGCTTATGAAAAAGGGATTACACTATATTGTGGGAATGGAACAAATTTCAATGATGTAGATGAAGAAGTCCTTGAATTTTTAGTTAAATATCAAGTGGAGTTCCTGAATCTCTCTATTGATGGAGCAACGCAGGAAACATACGAAAAATATAGAGTTAGAGGTAATTTAAGCAAGGTTTTCAATAACATTGAACGCCTTAATTATTATAAAGAAAAATATGATTCTGAATTTCCAAAACTATCTTGGCAATTCGTGATATTTGGCCATAATGAGCATGAGATTCCTCATGTAAAGGAATTATGCAAAAAATATCGAATGGCGTTTAATCCAAAACTTAACTATTCGTCTTTTTCACCAGTCATTGACAAGGATTTCGTAAGAAGAGAAAGTGGGTTAGGTGTGGCAGACAGACAAGAATACAAAACACTACATAACAAGGAATATAAGGCTCCTTGTTATCATTGTTTCTCTAGTCCTCAAATAAATTGGAATGGAGAAATACTGGGTTGTAGTGTCAATAAGTGGAAAACAATAGGCGATGTAACCACAACAACCATAGAAGAGTGGGAACAAAGCGAAATATTCAAGACCTTAGTTGAGGTACTATTTGAAGGTATGGAATGCCCACCTTATATGCCTTGTTTTCAATGTCCAAATTATCAAAAGGTCAAAAATAATCCATTGACAATGAAGGGTCTTGAAGATTATATTAATTATATTCCAGCTGCTTTGAAATGATGAATAGTATAAATAAATTAACAATAGAAATAGATATAACTCACCGATGTAATATGAGGTGTAGACATTGCAATCGACTTTGCAATGCAGAATCTATGTATGGTGTAACAAGAGAATTCAAGGATATGGAAGAACAACATATTGATTATTTGTGTTCTCAAATATTGGCATATCCTAAAGGCAGAATAGGATTGTTAAGAATAATAGGTGGAGAGCCATTATTATCAAAAATTCTTGATTATGCTATAATATGCTTTGAAAACTTAGTACTTGAAGGATATGCCAATGGCATAAACATTGTAACCAATGGTACAGTTAGACCTTCTGAGACAAGTAAAAAATACTTGGTGTACTCCCCTGTTTGTGTCGGCGAAATGATAAAAGAAAAGGGAAGAGAATTAACTATAGACGAGGTATATAGTATTAAAAATGTTAAGCATCGAAATATCACAGTTTGCCCTAATGATTTGAATTCGGACGCAAAAATTTGTGATAGAGTCTCAGTTTGCGGTATTCAATACTCTGTGTATGGTTTTTCATATACAGCTGCGTGTTTTCCTGCAATGTTTGTATCTCAGAGAAATCATTCACGTTTTTTGAACTATCTACCACTTGATATAAATGAATTCTTTGACCCCAAATATGAGAAAGAGGTTTGTTCTATTTGCGCCTGCGCAATTGAAAACTACAAATCATTAGTGAGTAGTAATCCTCAAATACAAGACATTAAACATTTTGGTTCTACCTGGGAAGGGTTGATTCTCGAAAATAATATTTTTTTTGAAGAACCAGAAACCAATTGGATAGAGTATCAAACTAAAAACAAGTAAAAAATATGATACTTAATAAAGAACAATTCGATGCTTTCCGTATGGAGATAGCGACATTCGGGAATATTCCAATATTAAGTAAATACTGTGGTATAGGCTGTGTGTTCTGCAAAGTTCACACAGACTCTTATTTGGAACATTATCCCAAGATCCCTATGATAGACGAAGAAGATCTAATAAGAGGATTTGTGTTCATAAATCCCAATGTGAACTATGTTCGTCTCGGTGCTGGCGTTTTGGTAGCACCGCACACAGATCCATTCCTTCATCCAAAGATATATGACTTTATAAAAATTGCATCAGAATATTTTCCACATAAGAAAATTACAACAGTAACTACAGGCGCATATATAAAAGAGAATAAAATTGACTTCTTGAACTCTATTCCTAATTACGGCATAGATCTTTCTCTCATCACGATGCAGGAACAACGTGAATCTATCATACCTCGCTCAGAAAGAGAACGAACTATGTATTTATTGAAACATGCTCCTCTTAACAAATGTACTTTAATGTTTACAGGAAACTTAGAGGAAATAAAAAAAGATTTAGAGTTACTTCATGAGTTGGGTGTGCATAAGAAAGTACGTCAAATCCTTGTAAGGAGAATGGAGCATACAGCAACTTCTCAACCTCGCCTAAAGAAATTATCGCAAGCTTGCATTGGTCATTATGAAGAATGTATCACATGGGTAAAAGCTAATTATCCAAACGTGATATACACTGTTCCCGTGTTAAAGGATGTGTTTAGAGGTGGAAATAATGAGTATTTCATAGATGCAGACGAGCGAATTGCAAAACAGAAGGAATTGATAGCAAAACTTCCAGAAGGAACATCTGTAAACTTAATTTGTCCACTGTCTGGATATGATTACTTTACCAATGCCTTCAAGGATCTGCCTAACGTAAAAACAAATTTGATTGAAAATCACTTATATGGGGGGTCTGTTTCAGTTGCGGGATTATTGAATCACAAAGATATACGTGAGCAGTTTAATCCAACCAAAAACGATGTAATGATTCTTCCTAATGAGATGTATAATGCCGATGGGCAAGATTTGCTCAGCGAACATATGAGTGAACTTGAAAAATACTATAATTCTAAAATCATCTTAGGCTAATGATATCTACAAGGTGGAAAAAATATAGGGTACTAGTTGCTAACAAATGCAACTATTGTTGTCCTTTCTGTCATAATGAAGGACAAGATAAGCAAATGAAAACTGATTTGATGTCGTTTGAAGACTTCAAAAAAATAGTTGATTTGCTTGCAACTGAAGCCATTGAAGAATTAAATATCAGTGGAGGCGAACCTTTTGTCAACAAATATATTGTTGACATGATTGAGTATGCTGATAATAATTTAATATGTGATATTAGTTGCGCTACAAACTTGTCATTGTTAAAGTCAGATCAGATAGAGCAATTATCAAAAACACGAGTCAAGTTCAATGTACAAATTCCATATATAAACGAAAATGCTTTTAAGAAAAGTACTGGTAACGGTAGATTGGCAGATATTCTGCAAAACATTCAGATCATTAGATATAACAATTTAAAAATTGGATTAAATACTGTTATTCAAAATGGTAATATAACTGACTATGAGCAGATAATAATGTTTGCAATAGAGAATGAGTTACCATTAAAATTACTTCCTCAGATAGGTGGACATAACAGTGAAAAAATTAAGGATTCCATCATACCTATATTTGAGAAATATTCTGTGGAATACATAGACAAAGGCGGTGGGGCATTACGATGGCTGTTAGAAAAGGACGGACATCGTACGGTTGTGCTGTATATTGACTCTCCGTGTTTTTATAAAGACATTAAGACTTGCCGAAATTTCGCAGAGCTTCGTATTCATCCAAACTTGTCAGCACAGACTTGTATTTTGAAGGAGCCTGCTCATCGACTCAACTTTGAAAAAGGTGATCATTTTGTAAAAAAACAATTGCAAGAGTTATGGAACAGCTTCATGACATGTTAGTGGAATATAATTCACGTAATATACCCAAAGAATGTAGGCGTTCATGGAGTAATCAGTTCTGTGAACCGAAATTCCCTTGCTATTGGGAAAAAGTATATGAAGAATTGCAATTCGTCGATAAAAGCAAAAAAATCATAGAAGTCGGGTGTGGGCAAGGAGATGTGACAAGCATCCTCTGCTATCTTGGTTTTATGCATATTAAGGCATATGAAATGGATAATATAATGTGTAATGTTGCAATTGATAAACTCAACAGATTGTTTGGGAAAACGGATGTTGTTACATGTAGCAAATATCCGCAAGTTCAAGAATCTGCTGACGTTCTAATATTAGTAAATTGTGCTTACGCTGATGGGTGTATAACCAAAGCTGATTATATAAAAAAAATGATTTCATTCTTTGAGAATGCAGGGAAGCCTGAATTATTTCTTCTTGAAGTCATTGACCCAGCGTACAACATCCCTGATGAGAATTTTCCTTATTGCTTAAGGCTAAACAGTTCAGATATAGAAGTTATGTTCCCTACAGCATCTATATACTCGTATGAAACATATCATTATCCTCAAAACAAACGAACCAAAAGACTCTACATAATAAAGCATTCAATATGAAAATTACAATAATAACAACCGAATACTCATCTGAGGGTGGTGGTTTGTCTTATAGTTGCCAGCAATTTCATCATTTGCTTGACGAGATGGGACATGATGTAGTAATTCTATCTTCAAGTTTAAATGAGGAGTGTATTGTTCGTGGTGGATATAACAAGAATCTTGGTAGAGAATTGGCTTGTGAATCAAAGATGAAGCAAGACGTTCTTAATCATGGAACAACTCAGCTTTTTATTGCCTTTGGCGGTGGATTCAATGCGTATTATGCAGCTTTGCTTGCAAAAAAGAGAAACATTCCTTTATGGATTATGTTCAGAGGTTCAGACGGAAATCTTGCAAAGTGGAGCGCAGAAAAATGCTATCAAACAAACTTCGCTGTTAATGTTGCAGAAAGGGTTGTTTGTCTGTCAAAAGAATTGGCTGATAATCTCAAACTAATATCATCGAGAGTCCGTAATATTGATGTAATTCCAAATTATGCAATAAGATTTGAGAATTATGTGAAGCCATTTTCCAAAGAACATTTGCATGTGGGATGTGGAGCTGCACATATGAACGAAAAGAAAGGCATAAGTAATATCATAGAGGTTGTTGCATCATACAATAATAAGTATAAGGAAAAGATACAGTTGGACATTGTCGGGGATATTGATACTGATGTTTTAGTACAATATCAAAACATTGCTAATGCATATGATGTTCAATCTTATATAAACTTCATTGGTAAAAAAAACAGAAAAGAATTCCGTAAAATGCAGAAGACATGGGATTTATATATTCAAACATCTGTATGTGAAGGAATGGGTAATTCCGTGACCGATAGTATGTCAATGGGCATCCCTATCATGATTAGCAATACTGGATATATTGCGGAGTTTGCCATCAAGCATTTTCCTCAGATGGTGTTTTCATCAACATCTCCGGATATAATGTCTGATGAAATTCATGCTTTAATATGTAATGACTCTTCACTTGATGAATATAGAAATCTGTATGATTTATTTTTTGAAGCAGTTTCTGTTGATCGTGTAAAAAGAATGTGGACAAAATTGTTCACATCTGTTAATGTGCATGAAATAACTTCTGAACCAGACAGCATTATTTCAGTTTCGTTACATGATATTGCAGGTGACGTTCATGATAACATTACAACGCCAATCGAGGTGTTTAGGAAATTTTGCGAAGACGTTAATCACGCTGGGTTCTCTCTTTGTTCTATGCGAGATTATATGACATTTGAAACAAAAGAAAGAAATCGATTTATCGTATGTACGTTCGATGATGGCTATGTTGGACTTGTGCAAAACGCAATGCCAATTATGCAAAAATATGGTTTTACAGCCACCGTGTTTGTTTGCACTGATTACATTGGGCAATCGAATGATTGGAACTACAAAGATAAGAAAAAAAGGTTGCATATGTCTTTTGAAGAACTGAAAGTGCTTCAAAAACATGGTTGGGAGATTGGATCTCACGGTGTAACACATCGTTCATTGTTGAGATTGAATGATGAAGAGATTATTCATGAACTTTCTGAATCAAAAAGAATTCTTGAAGAAAAGGTTGGTACAGTATTCTCATACGCTTATCCTTATGGGGACTATAGCAATTACATTATGGAACTCGTAAATAGATACTACACAAATGCTTTTCTATTAACACAAGGAGGAGTTTTCCTTGCAGTGGATTCTCTACGGATTCACAGATATTATATCTCTGAAATTTACAAGATAATCGGTCGCTTATGAAGATATTAGGTATATTCCGTGGATTTCCTGGACTTGGTCGAGTTGTAGGTGGAGTTTCAATCCTTGAAACTCTGAGAGATAAATATGGATTCAAGGTTAAGGCTATTTCTTATTTACAGGGAAGCGAATACTTGAAAACTCGTGGCTTTGAAATGTTGAGTGATGTTACGAGTTTCGATTATTGTTCTATTGGCCTTTTGCCTACAAATCATTTTGCACGAGAAATCAATTCACTAATCAAAGAATTTGTGCCAGACATAATAATAATTGATGGTGAACCTCTTATTGTACAATCTTTGAGAATTTCATATCCTAAAGCAAAGCTTGTTGTTCTTCTGAATCCATCAGATGTCGATAATGAAGACAACGATGTAGAAGCTATGGATTATTTTAATGCATCTTATCAGTTGACTGACCTAGCAATTATTCATGGTAGTAGAATTGTTGGCACTAAACGAGATTATAGAAATTTAATATCTATTCCAACTATCATAAGGGATGAGATTACAAAAGTTCAAAGAAATCCAGACAATATCATATATGGTATATTAGGTGGAGGTACTTTAAATGTAGGTAAAAAATTCTTGGATTCTACGATTCAGATAGGTCGGTTATGTATTGAGGCTGCATCTATTGTTTCAGAATACAAATTTATTATTTTGTGTTCATGTCCTGAAGTTTTTGTTGCTCTAAGTTCCTTGATTCACTCAAGCAATGTTATCTTAGAAAAAGAAATCATTAACGCTGTAGATTACTATAAAAATGCATCTATGGTAATTACACGTTCAGGTAGAAACACTCTTGGTGAAGTTGCCTTTCTTGGAATCCCAACCATCACTTTTGTTTCTGGTTGCGAATATAGAAAAGCAGAGCAACTTAAAAATATTGAATCAATTAATACAGACAATATCCATTGTGTTGGCAATGATATTTCTGCAGAAGGCTTTGCAAAATTAATTAGAAAATACGTAAATTATCAGTGTGGAACAAATTCAATTAATGGTGCTCAGTTAGCTATTGATGCTATTCTCAATCTATACAGGGATTATCATAGTCCAGTAGATGATAATAAAGGAAATAGTCAACTTTTTAAAAATATATTCTTCAAATGAAGCCAACCCTTTCGATAATTATACCCGCGTTCAATGCTGCAAACTATATAAATAGATGTTTAGATTCTATTTACCTTAATGGCGGATTGGACAAAAACTCTTTAGGATTAATAGAGACAATAGTTGTTGATGATTGTTCTATAGACAACACATCAGCGATTGTTGCAAGCTATATAGATAAATATAAGCTATCCAATTTAAGACTTGTTAGACATGACAAAAATCTACAACAAGGGGCAGCAAGAAACACTGGCTTAAATAAAGCGAGTGGAACCTATGTTTGGTTTGTTGATGTAGATGACATAATTATGCCAGGTTTTCTGTCAACATTACAGAATCCAAATATATTGTTAGACATTGATGTATTTCAATTCAATGCTCTTGCAGAAGATTTGAATGGTAATCAGACATCAGAATTTTTTCTTTCAGAGAAAATTATGACAGTCTCAGGTGTAGATTATCTTGAACATGAAGCTAGTATTGGATACGAAAATAGGATAAGAGCAACCTGGTCAAAGTGGTATAGAAGAGAGTATTTGATTCATAATAATCTCTATTTTCAAGAAGGTGTATATTGGGAAGATGTTATTCATACATTGAAATGTATATACTTATCCACTAAATTCATTTATATGCCTAAAATCGGCTATGTATATGTACAGACACCGAATTCAGATATGCGTGGCGTTCAGAATGGAAGAAAATTCGCGGACACAATAAGATTTTGCGTAGATTCTTTTGAATTCCTACTTCAACAAGATGCTTCAAATAAAATAGTGGCATTTCAAAAAGTATATTATGAGCGAGTATTGCGAAAATATAAAACTAATTTGCATAAGCTTCCGTTTGAGGAATATGAAATATTTGAGTCAATAGTTTCAAACTTTAATTTGAGAATTATTGAAGAATTTTGTGCAAGTGATGAACATAATTGGTTAATGTCATCAGAGGGAAGACTTTCTGTTTGGAGTAATAAAATATGAATACAAAAATAGCGTACGTTCTTGTTAGTTCCAATAAAGATCTGTTTTGGGAGCAATGTTTTATATCTGTAATGTCAGTGCGCCTTCATATGCCTGATGCTTATACAGTATTAGTATGTGATACAGAAACTAGCAATTCGCTAAATGACGGAATTCGAAATGAGATTACACAGTATTTCTCCGATATTATCTCAATCTCTTTTAATGATAATGTCGATAATACTATGCGTTCTCGAATTCTAAAAGTTTCATTGCGGGAAATCATAAAAGGCGATTTCTTATATATTGATTGCGATACACTTATTACACAATCGTTATATGATATAGATAACCTGTCATATTCAATTGCAGCAGTGTTGGATGGACATTGTTCGTTCAAAAGCCATCCAATGAGAGAATTCTTTCTACAGCAGAATATGCATTTGAATTATGCTTATGACAAAATAGTTAAATATTTCAATGGTGGCATTATGTATGTAAAGGATGTAGAGGCGGCTCATTCTTTCTACAAATTATGGCACAAGAACTATCTTGCTTCTTGTAAAAAAGGATTTTTCTTGGATGAACCAGCTTTATCTAAAACAAATGTGGAACTAGAAAATGTTATTCAAGAGATTGATGGATCTTGGAATTGTCAAATCCGTTTTGGTGCTTTATATTTAGCTTCGAACAGAATATTGCATTTTTGTTCGAAAAAAAATATGCCAGTGAGTGTTTTATCAAACAAGATATATTTGAAAAAAATTAAAGAACAAGGAGTTAATACATTAGGACTTTTGGATTATATTTTTGATTGGAAAAGATCAATACCACAAGGTATTGTCACGTGTGTAGGTAATGATGCTTCTTTTGCAGTCTCCCCGCAATATGAATTAGGAAGAAAAGAATTTATAAATTGCAATATAAAAAAAAGTATTTTTTATCCAGAATCGAATATAAAGGTAAAAATAAGAGTTCTTAGAAACAGAATTCTAGGGTTTGTTTCTCCCAAAATTTTATCTTCTATTCTGTATAAAGAAACATTCGGTACAAACATTCAGAATGTAAATGATTCTGATTTTAACAAAATACTGTATGTGTTGGCGTTTTATTCAGATACGAGTGAGTGGACAATGCTTGCAGATAAATTGACTGTACGTAAATATATTATAAACAAAGGATTATCAGAAATACTTCCTGTTGTTTATGACATATGGGAATGTGCAAAAAATATAAAAACAGAAAATTTGCCAACCCAATATGTTCTCAAATGCAATCATGACAATGGCTCTGTTATAATTATTACGGATAATTACTCAGTAGATAATAAATTTATAACAGAATTCTATAAAAAGAAACTATCTAGATACTTTGGTCTTGAAACGGCGGAACCACACTACAAAAACATTCCGCATAGAGTTTTCGCAGAAGAATATTTAGAAAATGACAAATCATTTTCCGATTCTTTGGTGACATACAAATTCTTTTCATTCTATGGGAAAGCAGAGTATTGCCAGGTGATTTACGATTCAAAGTGGTATAATAACCAAAAGTCAATCATATACAAAACTAATAATTGGGAAAAACAAATTGGTTTCATAAAAAAGAATGAAGGGAATATTGATGTTCCTTGCCCAAATACTATTAAAGAAATGGAAAAGGTGATTCGTATTTTAACATCACATTTACCATTTTGTAGAGTTGATCTTTATGAAACTCAAAATAAAGTATATTTCAGCGAGTTGACATTTCTGCCTGGTGCAGGTCGTATAAAAAGTTTCTCACAAGAATTTCTTAATATTCTTGGTCAAAAACTGGCTCAAACAAAACTTCTATGGAAAAAATAATTGTAACAGGATCATCTGGCTTTATTGGCTTTTCTCTTACAAAATACCTATTGGAGAAAGGTTACGATGTAATAGGTATAGACAAGCATGAAGGTGAGAATATTTTAGCTGAACTTCAAGCAGAAAGACATAGAATATTAACAATGTCTAGTAAGTTTATTAGCATTCGTCACGATCTAAGTGACAATATAAATGACTTAGAGGACCTTTTTACGGAAGCTAAATGTGTAATCCATTTGGCGGCAACAGCAGGTGTAAGAGAGTCAAATCACAATCCCACAAAGTACATTAAAAACAATGTAGTTGCATTTTCCAATGTTCTAAATATTGCTCAAAGAACGAATGTCCAGCATTTCATTTTTGCAAGTTCAAGCTGTGTGTATGGGGATATGACTATGCCTGCAGCTGGTTTTCAGAGAATTTACGATATGGAATACCTCAAAGTGTTTATGCAAGGACCAAAGTAAATAATGAAATAGAAGCATCTGCTCAATCAAAATAACGAATATGAAAATTACATGTCTTCGATTTTTCTCTGTTTATGGGCCTTTTGGTAGGCCTGATATGGCTCCTTGGATTTTTACGAATGCTATTCTAAAAGGATTGCCTGTAGTTGTCTATGGGGATGGACTAATGCAAAGAGACTTTACTTATATTGACGACGTGGTGAGATCTATTCATAAAGTAATAGAAAAAGAACAATCTTCTAACTATGAGGTATATAATATTGGATGTTCATCTCCACAGTCTGTATTAAAACTGATAAAGACAATAGAGTGTTCATTAAAGAAAAAAGCGAAAATTCTGTATTCAAATAAAGATAATGCTGATGTAGAGGTAACTTTCGCCAACATGAATAAGTTCTGTAATGATTTTGAAAACTCTAATTCGATACAATTCACATCTCTTGACAATGGTATAAAGAAATTTTGTTTTTGGTTCCGAAATTATATGGGAAATAGGGTAAATATCGATTCCTGACGAAGCAAGATGAAATTATCTAACAATTGACAAAATTTAAAATTACTGAAACATAAATAGATCAAATATGTTGTTTGGAAATAAGATAAGAAAGCTCAGAGATGAGCATGGAGTATTGCAACGACAGTTGGCTGCTCTTCTTGAGATAGACACTCCTATGTTTAGCAAAATAGAACGAGGCGATCGACGAGCAAAGCGAGAACAAGTTATTAAACTTGCGGAGTATTTTCATCAAGATGAGAAAGAGATGTTAACGCTATGGTTGGCAGACAAAGTTCTTGATGCGATAAGCAACGAAGAAGAACTTAGTCATAGTGCAATTTCTGTTGCCCAAGAACAAATTCAAAAGAGATGAAAGCCAAGTGGCAATTTGAGGTATTTTGTAACTTAGATTGCCACTTTCGGTAAAAAAGTTAAAATCGTTAAATCTTCACCTCTTCTAACCATCCTCTCTAATCCCCTCGCCAATTTTCTACCATTTCAACTACAAATATCTGATAATAAGCAAGATATAAAAACTATAATGTTATTACTGACTGTGTGTACTCGCTGAATGGAGAACTGTCCAAATAGCCTGAGTGTATTAGAGTATTGCAAAAAAATACAGCTGTCTGTTGATGATGGATGATGTGCATGGCATTGGTGATATGGGAAAAACACTCAGGGCACTGCTGAGTATTTTGGTTGTGATATACACCGGTACTTTCAGTAAGCCATCCGAAGGTGTCGGACGTTTTTCGGTTATCCAAAGAACTCACCCGATATTGTGCTTCTGTGCCAACCGTAATGTTTTTTCAGCAATAATAATTCCATAAGCAACAGTATCAATACCCTGAGTACTTGAGTTAATGCAAGAATGTCCGGAGATTCCGAAAGGCTATAGAATAATGTCTGTTATCTTCGTTGAAGAATGCAAGAAGGGGATGGTATAGGGGCCTCTGAATCTCCTTGTTTTCCTGTCATGGTAAGAGGCTGTAAAAGTTTATGAAATCTCTAAAGAACTACAAAAAAGAGGTGTTTTTGTAAGTGGAATTGTCTATCCGACTGTATGTACGAAAAAAGCGTGACCAAGAGTAAGTCAGCTTGCATTAAATCTTTCAACGTTCATTTGGTTGGAGGAACAACACATTGGTTAGTTCCGATTTTTGTTCTTTTACCCCAACTCATGAGCCGGAGTAAGTTCAATTTCATAGTTGTCAAGTATGAAGGCGATAAAACTTCAAGAGTTTTTCTTGTTGGAATCAACCGTTTACGATGATGCTCGGGTCGTTTGCCAAATGGGGAGAGCCTGCACGAACTGATTGTTGCGATTGAAACTCACAGTGGCAGGCTCTATCATCTTGGAATGGGAAGGTCTGTGACTTGTAGCAATCTTAGCAAAGTTGATGAGCAACGCGACTTCCACGTTTTCGAGGAGCTTGTATACTGCATGATTGACACGACCTTCTTGACAAAAATAGTATCATGTTCTCTATGGAACAAGTGAACCGAGTTTATTGAATTGTTTAACCGATTAGTGCCCTCAAAAATTAGTGGACACTATGATATATATATGAAAACATGATGTTTCAAATGAGCGGCATTCCGCATCTTGCGCATTCTTGTCGCATGTCGTCAGGCCATATACTTGCCTGAATTTCCCCTATATGGGCTTTATGGAGCAGCACCATGCACAGACGACTCTGTCCGATACCTCCTCCAATGCTTAATGGCATGTCATCAGCAAGTAGGCGTTTGTGGAAATACAGTTCTTTGCGATCTTCCTTGTCTGTAAGTTCAAGCTGATGGAGGAGAGCCTCTTTGTCAACCCTTATTCCCATTGAGGAAAGTTCAAAACCGCGTTCAAGAATAGGATACCATATCATAATGTCTCCGTTCAGTCCTTTATATCCCTCTTCGTTATCAGTTGTCCAGTCATCATAGTCAGGAGCACGCAGATCATGCGCTTTACCATTGCTTAGTTCTCCTCCTATACCTATGATAAATACAGCTCCGTATTCTTTACATATAGCATCCTCTCTTTGTTTCGGAGTGAGTGTAGGGTAACGCTGCAAGAGTTCTTCGCTGTGAATGAAATGTATCTCTTCGGGAAGGAATGGTTTTATTTGCGGATAGGTTTCACAGACAAGATATTCTGTTCTCCTTATAGCTGCATAGATGCTTTTTACCGTTTTCTTGAGAAAGGTGACATTGCGGTTTTCTCTTATGATTGTTTTTTCCCAGTCCCATTGGTCAACATATAAAGAATGAAGATTGTCAAGCTCTTCATCTCCGCGTATGGCATTCATATCTGTATATAGTCCGTATCCAGGCTGTATGTTGTATTCGGCAAGCATCATTCGCTTCCATTTTGCCAATGAATGTACCACTTCCGCAACCTTGTCGTCCATATCTTTTATAGGGAATGAAACAGGACGTTCTATTCCGTTTAAGTCGTCATTTATACCAAGACCGCGCATGACGAAAAGAGGGGCGGTAACTCTTCTTAAGCGTAAAGCTGTAGACAGATTTGCTTGGAAGAAGTCTTTTATTTGTTTTATACCTTGTTCTGTTTGTATAGGGTCAAGCAATTGCTGATATCCCTCTGGTTTTATCAATTTGCTCATTGGGGCTTATTTTTATTTTTTAATACCTTTGCAAAGGTAATATAAATAAACAATATATAATAATAAATGCTTGAAATAAATACAAAAAGTAAGTTTATTTGGTGTTTTTGTGTGATAAATGTCGTATTTGCGTTTGTTAGTTTATTAAAAAGATATATGCGCAAGTAGGATGTACAGAGTTGTTGCATCCATATCTTGCGCATAATCATTAGCGAAGTCTCTTGATTTTGCCTCTATAATCAAATGGCGGACTTAGTTCTATATTCGTTAGGTGTCATTCCTACTATTTTCTTGAATAGTCTTGTGAAGTGTTGTGGATATTGAAACCCTAAATTATATGAAATCTGGGAGATAGAATAAGATGAGTTATGTATCCGGTCTTTCGCAATGGAAATGAGTTTGAGCTGGATGTGCTCATGAGCCGTCTTTCCCGTTTCTTTTTTTATTAAATCTCCAAAATAATTGGCAGAAAGACATAGCTCGCTGGCACACCATCTGACAGATGGGAGTCCTTTTATTTGAGCTTTTCCATCATCAAAATATTGGTTAAGTAACGATTCAAATCTCACCAGTATATCCTTATTAATGGTCTCTCGTGTGATAAATTGTCGTTCATAAAAACGTAGACAATAGTCCAAAAGTAATTCTATATTTGTAGAGATGAGTTTTCGGCTGAGGCGGTCGATGTTATGTTCCAGTTCATGATGTATTTTAGATAGACAGTCGACGAAAATACCACGTTCTTTTTGCGATAAGTGCAATGCCTCATTCACTTCGTATGAGAAGTATGAATATTCTTTGATATGATTGCCGAGTGATGTGCCTCTGATAAGGTCCGGATGGAAGCATAGTGCCCATCCGAGAGGCTGGAATGTTTCCCCGTTATCTTCTATTCCAATGACTTGTCCGGGTGCAAGACATACTACCGTGCCTTCTTGATAGTCATAATATTGTCGTCCGTAGATTATATCTCCGCATTTGGCTTCTTTCAGAAATATGGTGTAGAAGCCGAATGTGTGACGCTGATGCTTCATTCGGTGAGCTTCTGCCAGATTAATCACGCTGACGAGCGGATGCAGAGTTTCTAAACCGAGTAAGCTGTTGTATTCGGCTATAGTCTCTATGTGTTGTATCATGTTCTCCATAAACTGCTTTTTTTGTTCGGATGCAAAGATATTCTTTTTCTGTAAGTTATGGTGATTTTACCAAATGGAATCTGTATTTAGGGTTACAGAATCTGTAATTTGTTTAAGGGCTGTCTATTTCCTTTCTTACAGATGCAGCCTCTGTTTGGGACTGATAGTTTTTGTAGACATGGGTTATTTTGTTCTGCTTCACTGCAAACCTTTTTGTTCTGCATCATAAAAGTCTGCATAGTGTGTAGATTTCTTAAAACTACACTGTGGATTGTAAAAACTGCACTGCTGTTTGTAAAAACCACAGTGCAGTTTTTATAAACAGCAGTGCGGTTTATAAAAAATACTACAGTGAATTCTGTTGTTTGTGGTAGTTTGTAAATGTTTTGAATTAGCTCTGAAAAAGAATGAAAGCCTATAGTTGGTATTTCAAATGAGTTAAGAATCAATGAAGACTCTAAATCTTCGCTCATCAGAATGCTTCCTCAAGGGTTGTTTCCATATTTATGACATAGAATTTGCAGACTATTGAGTGATAACTGATAGGTGATACCGGGGCTGTTTTTAATAGTTTCATCTGTTATGTTGTGAAATGGTCGCTTCTTGGGGTGTAATTCTCTATTGCATATAGTGTCCGTTACATTGCATACAGTATAAATCTGTAATTATGGCATATATGACATGTTTTAGAGTCAACAAAATTCTTTGGCATTTGTTTTGCTTATATTGATTATGCTTTGTAAGACATTATGCTTTGTAATATCATAGTAGTGGGAGCAGTTTGGCTTCATGAAAGTTTGTTTCGGGCATTATGGCATATATGCCAACTTGTGACAGGAATGACAGGTTATAGGTTGTGCTGACAAGATAATAAGATAGGGTAAGAACAGTAATAAATAAATGTAATTGATGAATAATCCGTATTCAAAAAAAATAGCGCAGATAATAACATATAGCAGGGAGGAGGCAATTCGTCTCAATAACGACTATATAGGTCCTGAGCATCTTATGCTGGGGCTTATTCGTGATGGAGAGACATATGCGGTAGATGCACTGGAACATAAATTCCGTATCGACCTTCTTGATATAAAAAGACAGATAGAGGGACGTGTGCGCAATGATGATTCTGATTACAAGGCAACAGATATATCCTTGAACGAAAAATCAGCGAATATTTTGCGTTTATGTATTCTTGAAGCACGACTGATGAAGTGTGGAGAGAGCGAGGCAGAACATTTGTTGCTTGCAATCATGAAGCAGAAGGACAATATTGTTGCTAAAATGCTTGAGGATAATGATGTGCGTTATGATGAGCTTTTCAGTATATTCTCCAAGCATGCTGCTGCGCCAGAAGGAAACTTGGATTTTCAGGAGGATGAAGATGATGAAGATACACCTCCAGCCAGTAGGGGAGGGTCGTCTGATGGCCGTGCCAAAACAGCGGATAGGAAAATGGCGGGAAGTGATACTCCGGCGATAGACAACTTTGGTATAGATATGACTAAAGCTGCAGCTGAAGGTAAGCTTGATCCTGTGGTCGGAAGAGAAAAGGAAATCGAACGACTGGCACAGATATTGAGCAGAAGAAAGAAAAATAATCCTGTGCTCATCGGTGAACCGGGTGTCGGTAAAAGTGCTATTGTAGAAGGACTTGCTATAAGAATCAGTGAACGAAAGGTTTCTCGTGTTCTGTTCGGAAAGCGTATAGTGGCTCTTGACATGACCAGTGTGGTGGCAGGTACCAAATATCGCGGGCAGTTTGAAGAGCGTATGCGCACAATCATCAATGAATTGAAGGCGAATCCTGACATCATTGTGTTTATTGATGAGATACATACTATTGTCGGTGCTGGTAATCAGGCAGGAGCAATGGACGCAGCTAATATGATGAAACCGGCACTTTCGCGAGGCGAGTTGCAGTGTATAGGTGCAACAACCCTTGATGAATATCGTAAGTCGATAGAGAAAGATGGCGCACTTGAACGCCGTTTTCAGAAGGTGGTTGTAGAGCAGACCTCTTCAGCAGAAACTCTTGCAATCCTTAATAATATAAAGGGAAGGTACGAGGAACATCATAATGTATTGTATACAGACGAAGCATTGCAGGCTTGTGTGAAATTGGCAGAACGCTATATCACAGACCGCTGTTTTCCGGACAAGGCTATAGATGTGCTTGACGAATCTGGTTCGCGAGTGCATATCAGCAATATATCCGTACCTAAAGAGATTGAGGATAAAGAGAAGTTGATAGCTGAAACTACTTTAAATAAGGAGAAAGCTGTCAAGAATCAGAATTATGAACTTGCTGCCAATTATCGTGACCGTGTGAAGCATCTTGTTGAAGAACTTGAGGAAATGAAGGCTAAGTGGGAAATGTCGCTCGCTGATAGTCGTGAAACGGTAGATGCGGACAAAGTGGCAGAAACGGTATCACTTATGACCGGTATCCCTGTACAGCGCATGGCTCAAGCTGAAGGAGTTCGCATGAAAGGGATGAGGCAGGAGCTTAAAGACAAGGTGATTGCACAGGATAAGGCTATAGACAAATTGGTCAGTGCCATACAGCGCAGTCGTGTCGGGCTTAAGGACCCTAATCGTCCTATCGGCACGTTCATGTTTTTGGGACCTACCGGAGTTGGGAAGACGTATCTTGCCAAGAAACTTGCTGAGTATATGTTTGGTACTGCTGACTCGCTGATACGTGTTGATATGAGTGAATATATGGAGAAGTTCACGGTCAGCCGCCTTGTTGGTGCTCCTCCCGGATATGTCGGTTATGAAGAAGGAGGGATGTTGACAGAGAAGGTCAGAAGAAAACCTTATTCTATCGTGTTGCTCGATGAGATAGAGAAGGCCCATACGGATGTGTTCAACATATTGCTTCAAGTGATGGATGACGGAAGGTTGACTGACAGTAATGGACGCACGGTGGATTTTCGCAACACTGTCATCATCATGACTTCCAATGTGGGAACAAGACAATTGAAAGATTTTGGACGTGGAGTCGGTTTCAGTGCAATGGCTGGTATGGATGAGAAGGAGGTTTCTCGTGCAGTAATTCAGAAGGCTCTGAACAAACAGTTTTCGCCTGAGTTCTTGAATCGTATAGATGAGATCATTACATTTGACCAGCTTGGGCTTGAATCCATACTTTCTATTGTGGATATAGAACTTCGGGAGATATACAATCGTGTCATGAATCTTGGATACAAGCTTGATATTGAAGATGATGCGCGCAGATTTATTGCGGAAAAAGGTTATGACAGGCAGTTTGGAGCACGTCCTCTGAAACGTTCTATACAGACATATCTTGAAGATGGTATATCGGAGCTGATTGTGGAAGAAGGTGTGGAGGAGGGTGATACCATTGTTGCATACCTGAACAAGGAAGAGCAGAAAATAGACCTTCGGGTGGTGAAGCCTCTTTCGTCTGAATAATAAAGCAATAATGACTATACTGTCAAAATGTCAGTCTTGAGTGGGCTGGCATTTTTTTTGTTTTATAGAGAATGAAAAATAAAAGAGTTAAAAAATAAAATAATATGCAGAAAGGTAATATCGGGGTTACTACAGAGAATATATTCCCCGTCATCAAAAAATTTCTCTATTCAGATCATGAGATATTTCTTCGTGAAATAGTATCGAATGCTGTAGATGCAACTCAGAAGTTGCGTACATATATGTCAAAAGGTGAATTGCAGGGAGAAGTCGGAGATCTTACTGTACATGTGTCGGTGAATAAAGATGCAGGCACATTGACTGTAAGCGACCGAGGTATAGGTATGACGGAAGAGGAAATAGACAAATATATTAATCAGATTGCTTTTTCTGGAGCCAATGACTTTCTTGATAAATATAAAGAGGATGCAAATGCCATTATAGGACATTTCGGACTTGGTTTCTATTCTTCGTTCATGGTAAGCAAGAAGGTTGAAATTATTACCAAAAGTTGGAAGGCGGAGTCTAAGGCTGTAAAATGGAGTTGTGATGGCAGTCCTGAGTACTCTATAGAAGAGTGTGACAAGAGTGACAGAGGTACTGATATTGTAATGTATCTTGATGATGACTGCAAGGATTTTCTTGAAGAAAGCAAAATAGAAGAGCTTCTGCGTAAATACTGTCATTTCCTTCCTGTGAAGATTGCTTTTGGTAAGAAGAAAGATTGGAAGGATGGAAAGCAAGTAGAGACTGAAGAGGATAATGTGATTAATGAAACAGAACCGCTCTGGACCAAGAAACCTTCGGAACTGAAGGATGAGGATTACAAGGCTTTTTATAGAGACTTGTATCCGATGAGTGACGAACCACTGTTCTGGATTCACCTCAATGTGGATTATCCATTCAATCTCACCGGTATTTTATATTTCCCTAAAGTGAAGTCTAACTTTGACCTTCAGAAGAATAAAATTCAGCTCTACTGCAATCAGGTTTTTGTTACAGACAGTGTAGAAGGAATTGTTCCTGATTTTCTCACTTTGCTCCATGGTGTGATAGATTCTCCAGACATTCCGCTTAATGTGAGCCGAAGTTATTTGCAGAGTGACAGTAATGTGAAGAAGATTTCTACATATATATCAAAGAAAGTGAGCGATCGTCTTGCGTCAATATTTAAAAATGACCGCAAGGATTTTGAGGCTAAATGGGACGATATAAAGATCTTTATACATTATGGAATGCTTTCAGAGCAGGATTTTTATGACAAGGCTAATAAATTTGCTCTTTTGAAGGATACGGAAGGCAAGTTCTATACGTATGAGGAATACAAGACTCTGATAAAAGACGCTCAGACAGATAAAGACGGTAATCTTATATATTTGTATGCAAATAGCCGTGAAGATCAGTATAGCTATATAGAAGCTGCTCAGGCAAAAGGATATAACGTATTGCTGATGGACGGACAGCTGGATACAGCTGTTGTGGGCATGTTTGAGCAGAAATTCGAGAAGAGCCGTTTCACTCGTGTTGATGCTGATGTGGTGGATCGTTTGATTGTAAAGGAAGATGCCAGCAAAGAAGAACTTCCTGAGGACAAGAAGGAGATATTGTCTGGGGTTTTCAGTACTCAAATGCCAAAGATTTCTAAAATGGAATTCAATGTGGAAGTGCAGGCTATGGGTGAAACTGCCGCTCCGGTTATTATTACACAGAGTGAGTATATGCGCCGTATGAAAGACATGTCGAAGATTCAGCCGGGAATGTCATTCTATGGTGAAATGCCTGATATGTACAATATTGTCCTTAATGCGGAACATAAGCTTATCAAAGAAGTGTTGTCTCAGAGTGAAACTGCAACAGCAGATTTGCTGAAGCCTGTGGATGCTGAAATCAAGGGATTGACAGCTCGTCGCGATGCGATTAATCAAAGCAATAAAGACAAGAAATATGACGAGATAAGTCAAGAGAGCAAAGATGAACTTTCAAAGTGCGAAAAGGATATTGAAGAGCAGAAGTCCAAGAAAAAGACTATTTTGGCAGAATATGCTAAGGGGAACAATGTTGTTCATCAGCTTATTGACCTTGCCTTGTTGCAGAATGGTATGCTTCGTGGTGAAGCACTCAATAAGTTTGTGAAGCGTTCCATTGAGCTTATTTGATAGTTCTTTTTGAAAATTGTATTTATAATAAAATAGTATTATAGGTATATAAATCTTAATAAGATATATACTGATACTACATTGGTAACGAGCGGATGATGCAGCAAAAAGTCGTATGTTGACTTTTTGCTGCATCATCCGCTCGTCTTTCTTTTGTCTTTTTTGTTTCGTTTTATTTTATATATGTAATAATATGTTGCATAATCTACTTGTTTTGTTTTAATCTGTTATATAATATGCCGGCTTTTATTACAATTGTAAACATATGATAATAATTTCTCAAAAAGATATTACGAATTGATATTTGTGTTAAAAAGATATGTATCTTTGCGATGTGATTTACAAAATGTAGCTACTTTGTATTTTATTGTGACAAATAAACAAAATTATTATGATATGGTAAACGGATTGTTAAGAGGTGCGGCGTTTTATGCTGCAATTGCAATTTCAATTGAAATGAGTGCGCAAAATGAGGTGGAAACTTCTATCGGTGCTGATATTGTCAGCAGTTATATTTGGCGTGGACAAAATCTTGGAAACGGAGCTGTTCAACCTTCTGCATCGGTAGCATATAAGGGGCTATCTTTAGGTGCATGGGGTTCGTATGGTATTGTCGATTCTGATGATACAAAAGAGCTTGATTTTACATTAAGTTATTCTGCCGGAAATTTCAGTTTTAGTATTACTGATTATTGGTTTTCCGGTATGGAATCTAAAGATCGGTATTTTCTTTATGATTCACATAGGACTGCACATGTGTTTGAAGCCAATGTGGGTTATGATTTTGGTATGTGTTCGTTGAATTGGTTTACTAACTTTGCTGGAAGTGATTATAAACCGAATGGCAAACGTGCGTATTCCTCTTATTTTGAGGTTGCCGTTCCTTTTATGGTAGGAGGATTGGAATGGGGGACGTCTTTGGGTATTGTTCCTTTTGCTTCATCCTGTACTTATCTGAAAGATGCAGAAACACCTACAGATGGTTTTGCTGTGACAAATATTACTTTGAGAGTAAGCAAGGATATAAAAATAAGCGAGCGTTTTTCGCTTCCGCTGTTTGCTTTGGTGACAGCTAATCCTAATAGTGGAAAAATGTATTTTACAGCAGGTGTGTCCTTTTGATATGCTATAGTATGATGAAGGTATATTAATTAAAATATAAATAATTTATTATGAAGAAAATTGAGGCTATAATCAGGAAAACAAAGTTCGAGGATGTGAAAGAGGCTTTGCTTGAAGCTGATATTGAATGGTTCTCGTATTATGATGTACGAGGTGTAGGTAAAATGAGACAGGAGAGGATATATCGTGGGGTGAAATATGATACAAGTTTCATTGAGCGTGTATTGATCAGCATAGTAGTTCGTGATATTAATGTGGAGAAAACAGTGAATGCCGTAGTTCGTGCGGCACAGACAGGAGAAATAGGAGATGGACGTATCTTTATCATTCCAGTAGAAGATTCCATTCGCATACGTACTGGTGAACGTGGTGATATTGCATTGTATAATGCAGAGAAAGAGAAATGAAAATGTTATACAACACAAATATAGTATCGGTTTATGAAAAAAGCAGTTTTATATAAAATATTATTCGCAATTGTAGTGATAATAGTTCCGGTCTCTTCTTTTGCGACAGAGGCAGAGGCTCCTTCAAGTATTATTGAAATGATGAAGGACTGTGAGATATCTATTAATACCGTATGGATGCTACTGGCAGCAATGTTGGTGTTTTTTATGCAACCGGGATTCGCCTTTTGTGAGGCGGGATTTTCTCGTACAAAGAATACTGCAAATATCCTATTTAAGAATTTTGTGGATTTTACACTTGGGTCTGTTTGTTTCTGGCTGATAGGTTTTGGAGTGATGTGGGGAGCCGGAGGTGCAGGTTTCATGGGAATGCCGGAATGGGGTGATCTTGGTTTCTTTGAAGCCCCTGACGGACTTCCGGTAGAGGGATTCTTGATATTTCAGACTGTTTTCTGTGCTACAGCTGCTACGATTGTGTCGGGAGCAATGGCTGAACGTACAAAGTTTTCCATGTATATATTGTATTCGTTACTGATTACACTCATTGTATATCCTGTAGAAGGACACTGGACTTGGGGAGGCGGCTGGCTGATGAATGGTGAAGAAGGTAGCTTTATGATGGATACTTTTGGGTATACATTGCATGATTTTGCCGGGTCTACTGTAGTACATTCATGTGGTGGATGGCTTGCACTTATTGGAGCTATGATTCTTGGTCCTCGTCGTGGAAAGTATGGAAAAGACGGGAAGAGTCGTGCTATTCCCGGTCATAGTCTCACCCTTGCCTCTCTTGGGGTATTTATCTTGTGGTTCGGTTGGTTTGGTTTTAATCCCGGTTCCCAGCTTGCTGCTTTTGGTGAAGAAAATCGTATAGCCATTTCGCACACATTCGTTACAACTAACATGGCTGCATGTACCGGTGGTCTTGCCACATTGTTCTTTTCTTGGATCCGTTATGGCAAACCTTCTTTGTCGCTCACTCTTAATGGTATTCTTGCTGGACTTGTGGGTATTACTGCCGGGTGTGATATGGTAACCATAGGCGGAGCAGCATGTATAGGCATTATTTGTGGTTTGATAATGCCATTGTCCGTTGAATTTATAGATCATGTACTTCGTATTGACGATCCGGTGGGCGCATCGTCTGTTCATGGTGTCTGTGGATTTGTCGGTACATTGTGTGTTGGATTGTTTGCCACAGAGGGAGGATTGTTCTACGGTTATGGCATTGGATTTCTGGAGGCTCAGTTCTTTGGCGCGCTTGTTATAGGTATCTGGGCTGTTGTCTGTGGATTTATAATATTCAAAGGCATAGACCTTATACATGGCTTAAGAGTTGATTCGAGGATAGAAGATGAAGGTCTTGATGTCTATGAACATGGCGAAACGGCATATAACGCTTGACAATACACTCTTTTATTAGCTAAGTTTACAATTTGCAGATGGACAGCACTTGATCGTGAGATTAGGTGCTGTTTTTATTTCATTATTCATTTTTTTTGATGTTTGTTTAAGTGAAAAGCTAAAAAAACTTATATTTGCGGATATTATTGAAATATAAAATGCATTATAGCCAAAATAGAAAAAAGAAATGAAAGGAATTGTTCTTGCTGGTGGTAGCGGTACACGTCTTTATCCTATCACTAAGGGGGTCAGCAAACAGTTGATACCTATTTTTGATAAACCTATGGTATATTATCCGATTTCTGTGCTTATGCTGGCAGGAATCAGAGAGATTCTCATTATTTCCACACCTTATGATCTGCCGGGATTTAAGCGTCTGCTGGGGGACGGAAGTGATTATGGTGTACATTTTGAATATGCAGAGCAGCCTTCTCCCGATGGCTTGGCTCAGGCATTTATCATTGGTGAGCAATTTATTGGTAATGATAGTGTTTGCCTTGTGCTTGGAGACAATATTTTTCATGGACGCGGGTTTACCGGTATGTTGCATGAAGCTGTGCGGCTTGCTGATAAGGAAAATAAAGCTACTGTGTTTGGATATTGGGTCAATGATCCTGAACGTTATGGGGTGGCAGAGTTTGATAAAGAAGGAAACTGCTTGAGCATTGAAGAAAAGCCTGCAAAGCCAAAGAGCAACTATGCTGTAGTAGGACTTTATTTCTATCCAAATAAGGTTGTAGAGGTTGCAAAGAACATCAAGCCTTCGCCGCGCGGAGAGCTTGAGATAACGACTGTCAATCAGACATTTTTGAATGAGAAGAATCTGAAAGTGCAAAATCTTGGACGAGGTTTTGCTTGGTTGGATACTGGTACACATGACTCTCTTTCTGAGGCATCTACCTATATTGAAGTATTGGAGAAGCGTACAGGCTTGAAGATTGCTTGTCTTGAAGGTATTGCCTATCATCAAGGATGGATTACCAAACAGAAACTTCTTGAAGTGGCAGAACCGATGGCGAAGAACCAATACGGACAATATTTGAAGCAGCTTGCCAATACGAATTATTTCGGTGATGTAGAGGAGTAGGCCTTGAATCTTATGGATATAAGTTGATATAAAGACACGGAATATATGGATGTATATTCTGTGTCTTTTTGATTTATATTGGCTGAAACGATTTTATATATTGAGATTTAGGAATATTAGACTTTTTGAACTTGAATAAATTGTTTCCTTCAGAAGGAAAAGCGATATTTGTTACAACAGAATTTTGTTTTTTTTTCGGGAAAGTCTAACTTTGTAACGTGTTTGAATCAGCTGTTCAATATATGTGCTTATATATTGGTATGCCAAGAAAGAAACACTACATGATTTTGAAAATATTTCGAGTTTAACAGACAAACAATAATATTTAAACAAGTAATTTTTTATGGAAAAGAGTCCATTGCAGATTGCAAGAGCCGCTTATCAGCCGAAGTTGCCTAAGGCACTTCAGGGTCCGGTAAAGGCAAAGGAAGGTGAACCGACACAGTCTGTCGGTGATCAGGAAGAAATAAAGAAATTGTTCCCTAACACTTACGGTATGCCTGTCATCGAGTTTGAAAGCGGTGAGGCACAAGAGCTTCCGCCTTATAATGTAGGTGTAATACTTTCCGGCGGACAGGCTCCGGGAGGACATAATGTGATTTCCGGTATATTTGATGGTATAAAGAGCTTGAATCCAGCAAGCAAACTCTATGGATTCATTCTTGGTCCTGGTGGTCTTGTTGACCATAAATACATGGAACTTACATCTGATCTCATTGACGAGTATCGCAATACTGGTGGCTTTGATATCATTGGTTCCGGACGCACAAAACTTGAAGAAGTATGGCAGTTTGAGAAGGGTATTTCTATCATTCGTGAACTTGGTATCAAGGCACTTGTAATTATTGGTGGAGACGATTCTAATACAAATGCTTGCGTTCTTGCTGAATACTATGCCGCTAAGGAGTATGGTGTGCAGGTTATCGGTTGTCCTAAGACTATTGACGGTGACTTGAAGAACGCACAGATTGAGACTTCTTTCGGTTTTGATACAGCATGTAAGACATATTCTGAGCTTATCGGAAATATTCAGCGTGACTGTAACTCTGCACGTAAATACTGGCATTTCATTAAACTCATGGGACGTTCAGCAAGCCATATCGCACTTGAGTGTGCTCTTCAGTGTCAGCCTAATATCTGTCTTATCAGCGAAGAGGTTGAGGCTAAAGGTATGTCACTTGACGATGTAGTTTCATACATTGCAAATGTGGTGGCTGCACGTGCTGCCGATGGCAATAATTTCGGTACAGTACTTATTCCTGAAGGACTTATTGAGTTCATCCCTGCAATAAAGAGACTTATAGCAGAGCTTAATGATGTTCTGGCAACTCCTGAAGCTAAGGATGTGGCTCGTAACAAGCAGATAGACTTTGTAAAGGAACATATTTCAGATGAGAATTTGAAGGTGTTCAACTCACTTCCTACAGACGTGGCTTCACAGCTTGCTCTTGATCGCGACCCTCATGGAAATGTACAGGTTTCTCTCATTGAAACAGAGAAACTCCTTTCTCACATGGTTGCAAATAAGCTTGAAAAGATGAAGAAGGCAGGAAAGTATGATGGTAAGTTTGCTGCACAGCACCATTTCTTCGGTTATGAAGGCCGTTGCGCTGCTCCGTCTAATTATGATGCTGACTATTGCTATAGCTTAGGATTCAATGCTTCTCGTCTGATAGCAAACGGCAAGACTGGCTATATGTCAATTATCAAGAATACAACAGCTCCGGCTGCTGAATGGATTGCTGGTGGTGTGCCTATCACTATGATGATGAACCTTGAAAAGCGTAATGGTAAGATGAAGCCGGTGATTCGTAAGGCTCTTGTTGAGCTTGATGGTGCTCCATACAAATATTTTGTCTCTAAGCGTGATGTATGGGCACGTTATACAAGCTATGTCTATCCAGGTCCAATTCAGTATTTTGGTCCGACTGAAGTTTGTGATCAGCCTACTGCTACTCTCAAACTTGAGCAGGCATAAATATAACTGTTGATATATAGGAAATTAGGAATTGGCTGTTGAAACTGTGTTTTTGTCTTCTGGATATTGTGTGTCCGTAGACTGATATATATAGTTTCAGGGAGCTGATTCCTAATTTCTGCTTTTCACTCCTCCCTCAAAAAATATATATAATATCGTATCAGGATGTTCTTGGATTCATACCTAAACATTTGAAGAAAATATGCAGACAAATAGCAAACGACAAGTCAAAACAAGCAAGCGCGTAAATGGACATGGCAAAAAAAAGAAGTCGAACAATCCGCTTCGTCGTATTCCTTCTTATTTGCTGTGGACATTGCTTTCTGTTATTGTTGTAGTTTATATTTTCTTTTTTTATCGTACTTTTGTCGGACCCTATTCTTTTAGATGGAAAGCCTTGTATGGAGAGGTTACTTATCCTGACGGGAAAATAAGAGGCATAGATATTTCTCACTATCAAGAAGATATTGATTGGGAGAAACTGAGGAATGCGAACATACAAGGTACTCCCGTCAATTTTGTATTTATAAAAGCTACAGAAGGAAAAGATATGCTTGATGAGAATTTCAATCAGAATTTTTTCAATGCACGTAAGAATGGTATTTTGCGTGGAGCATATCATTTTTTCAGCACGAAAAGTTCGGGTAGGGAACAGGCGAACTTCTTTTGCCGGATGGTACAGTTGGATGAAGGAGACTTGCCTCCTGTGCTTGATGTCGAGATTATTGGAGGACTTTCTCCCAAACAGTTACGTAGAGAGGTGCTTAGTTGGATGGAGATTGTAGAAAAACGTTACTCTGTAAAACCTATTCTTTATACATCATATAAGTTTAAGACTTTGTATCTCAATACTCCGGAATTTGATTCTTACCCTTATTGGATAGCTCATTATTATGTGAATTCATTGCAGTATGAAGGAGAATGGAAATTCTGGCAGCATACAGACGTGGGTAGAGTAGATGGTATCCGTCACTATGTTGATGTCAATCTTTTCAACGGCACTTATGAGGATTTGATGAAAATGACAATAGAGCCAGATTTATAGCTTTCATAAATTCTTTTTGCTCAAATTAATTAAAAAGGCTTAAATGAGTACTTTATCAGCTTAGGCATAAATATCCTCTGACATGAATTGCTTATATTTGCAAAAGTAACAAGCAAATATTTAGTGTTGTGAATCTGTGCCATGAAAATACCGTCATCTGCATTGATTGATATAAGAGGAACAGAACTGCCTTCTTTATTATAGGAATGTATGATGGCTATGTGCAGATTTGCAATATAATCTTATTTCAGACGAAAGATTATTTATGGATTATTTGATAGCTCATTTCAGTATAAAACCGATTGATGATAACGCACGTGATGTGCTTGCCGCGCTTCTTTGTGATGTTGGTTTTGAAACATTCGAATCAACAGACAATGGTATTGACGCTTTTGTTCAGAAAGATATTTTTTGCAAAGAGGCTACTGACAATGTGGCGGATAACTTTTTTATGCCTGGTATATCCGTTGATTATGAAATTGAGTTGGCTGACAATTGCAATTGGAATGAGGAATGGGAAAATAACAGTTTCAAACCGATCATTGTCGATGATTTATGTGTGATTCATAGTACAGCACACGAAAATCTTCCTAAACTTCCTTATGAGATTATTATCAATCCAAGAATGGCCTTTGGTTCCGGCACGCATGATACAACTCGGATGCTTGTCCGTTCATTGCTCTTGTCGGACTTTTCCGGACAGACTGTGCTTGACATGGGGTGCGGTACATGTATTCTGGGCATAGCGATGTCTATGAGGAATGCAGATTCTGTTGTGGCGATAGATATAGACAATGCGAGTGTGGCGAATGCCATAGATAATTGTCGTATTAATGGTAGGGAAAATATTCGTGTTATTCATGGTGATGCTTCTGCTATTACCCGTGAGATGCATTTTGATACTATTGTGGCAAATATACACCGCAATATCCTCATTCATGATCTTCCTTGCTATGCCGATGTCATGAACAATGGAGGATGTTTGTACATGAGCGGATTTTATACCGCAGATGTCCCGGATATAGTTTCTGCCGCTGAACCATACGGATTTACTCTTTCTGATACAGTGGAAAGTAATGACTGGTGTGTATTGAAATTTTATAAGAAAAAGTAAGTTCTTCTGTTAATTTGATTTTTTTTACAACAAATTTGATTTGATATTTGATTTATGAAAATTCGTTTATTTCTGGTAGGGGCTGCTTTGGCGGTATCCCATATTTGTATGTTTGCACAGAATACAGAAGAGGTGAAACGACGTCCTCGACATCATTTTGATGCGCAGTGTCCTGATGTGCATGATCCAGTAATGGCATTTGAAGATGGCAGATATTACATTTTTGCAACAGGAAATGGAATTAGTGTAATGTCTTCTGCTGACATGAAGACATGGAAAGAAGAAAAACCAGTGTTTAAACAAGCCCCTGAATGGGCTGTAAATGCTATTCCCGGATATAGAGGACATACTTGGGCTCCAGACATCTATTATTCAAACGGACAGTGGTATCTTTATTACTCTTGTTCTGCATTTGGTAAGAATACTTCTGCTATAGGTGTTGCAGTCAACAAGACTCTTGATCCGGAGTCTCCAGACTATTTCTGGGAAGACAAAGGGATGGTTGTACAATCTGTGCCGGGAAAGGATAATTGGAATGCTATTGACCCGAATCTTATTGTAGACAAGAAAGGGACTCCTTGGTTGTGTTTCGGCTCTTTCTGGGATGGCATACAGATGATAAAGCTTGATGATAACATGTTGTCACCAGCGAAGAAGGCCAAATTTATGACTGTGTCACGTCGGCAATACAGTGATGCCAAGAATACAAAGAATTTGTCTGGTGAGGCAAATGACAATGCTGTAGAAGCTCCGTTTATAGTTCGGAACGGAGATTACTATTATTTGTTCGTATCCTTTGACTATTGTTGCCGAGGGCTTAAGAGTACATACAAAACAGCTGTAGGACGTTCAAAAAAGATTACAGGTCCTTATGTGGATAGAACAGGCAAGAAAATGTCGCAAGGTGGAGGCACGGTGCTTCTTGAAGCGGACGAAGACTATGCTGGTATAGGACATTGTTCCGTATATGAGTTTGGCGGTCAGTGGTATATTGTAGCCCATGCCTATTCAAAAGCACATAATGGTGCTTCCAAGCTTTTGATACGTAAGATGAAATTTGATGCGGAAGGCTGGCCTATATTGGAATGATCAAGACTATTGATTATGGAATCATTGAATGATTTTTTTATTCAATACGGCTATTGGGGAATGGCTATTGCCTCTTTTCTTGCCGGTACCTTCATTCCTTTCAGTAGTGAGGCTGTAATGGGAGCTTTGCTTGCTACGAGTTCAATGGACCCCATGCTTACAGTTTTAAGTGGTACGGCAGGTAATGTTGCCGGTTCTATGGTCAACTATTATGTTGGTTCGCTTGGTGATATTGACAGAGTTTCCCGATGGTTCAAGGTTAAGGAGCGACGTTTAAGGCAGGCACAGACATATATAGAGAAACATGGTTCATGGATGGGATTTTTTGCCTTTCTGCCTATATTAGGAACAGCAATATCCATCGCACTAGGTATGCTGCGTGCCAATGTCCTGGGTGTATTCTTTTCCACTCTTGCTGGAAAGTTTCTCCGTTATCTGATAGTCGCATATTCTGTAATTGCTTTTAAGTGACGGTTATAGTCACTGAAGCTTCTGATGATAGGGAGATATAAAACTTTTGATTTTTTTGAATTTTATGTAAAGTCTGTTGAGCGTATGAGGATAAAATTTTTTGTTGTGATAGCTGTTGCTTTGTGTACAGCACTCGTTTCCTGCAGAAATACTGAAGGTGATAAAGGTGTTTCTGATACGGATAGTGTGAATGTAGCTAAAAGGGTCATGAGACATATCAGTGTCGCAGGTGATTTCTATCATATAACCAATATCGGAAGTGTTGATGTAGTGTTTTCTGAAGGAGATTATAAGATAGATGTAGAATGTGATTCCTCCCTTTTACCTTATGTCTCTACTGTTTTCGATTCAGGAACACTTACGGTCTATATGAAACAGGAAGAGAAAGGAGATTTCAAGTGGGGGGCAGACAAGTCAAATGTGACCCTTTATGTTTCATGTCCGATGGTGAAGTATATAGCTGTCTGTGGCACTGGATCTTTTAAGTCTGTCGGTACTATTCATACAACAGATATGCAGGTAGGGAATCTTGGCCCTGGAAGTTTGGAACTGGATTCTGTGGTGTGTGAGACATTTGAATATGACCTCTGTGCAGAAAGTAATGTCTTCTTTAAGAACATAGCTTGTAATAAAGCCAAACTGTCCTCGCGCGGAAGCGGGACCATACGGGCAAATGTTGATGCCAACAAAGTTTATGCTATATTGGAAAGTTCCGGCTTGATGGAATGTAACTTGCGTTCGGATGATATAGAAATATCTTCTTTTTCAACCGGAAACGGAGCATTTAATGTAGATTGTAAGCAACTGAATGCTTCTTTTCAAGGAACAGGCAGGATTGTGCTTAATGGGCATTCAGAGCGCAAGTACATAAAGGCTGGAAGAAATGCTGTGGTAGAAAATAATATTGAGTAGGATAGGAGGGAGAATTGCCAGCCTTTTAGACATATTTGTTTGGTAAAGGAAAAACAGCCGGACTGCATGATGAATTGCAGTCCGGCTGTTTTTTTAGAACTTGAATCCGAATGTACATAGCAGCTGACTGCGGTCATTGTTAATTTCCGTCGGTTTCAAGTCGATATCATCAAATGCATAGAAATCACCTTTTTGTGCGGAATACTGATAAGCCAGATCTATATATCCGCCTTTATAGCGATATCCCATACCGATAGTTATTCGATGTATGTCTTTCCAGTTTGTAAAATCAGTCTCTGTAAACGGACTGTCGTATGCAATTGTTCTGAATGCATCGTTCTTGTATGGTGAAGATACATAATTATATCCGAATCGAACGCTAAATTCATCTACAGGTTTGTATTCGATACCAAGCTTCAGAGTGTGCTGAGCCTTCAGCATGTCTTTTGTGAAACTGTTTATGTTTCTGAAATAGGAATCTTCACTCCAATCGTTGGTATAATACTTACATGTGCTATAGTCCATATATTCGTATTCAGCACCTATTGCAAACTGTTTGCCTATTGTGTGCCCCAGACTAATTCCGAGCTTCCATGGAGTACGATAAGAATAGTCGTAAGGTTCACTCGCATTTTGTGCCATAAATTCATCATCCATGTATAGCATGGAGCCATTTGTGTCATCCATCTTGTACCATGTAGGTGTGTGTACATGGAAACCTATACGAAACGGTGAATTGTCGAATGGCCGGCAGATAAAACCTAATTTGACATCAAATCCGTCGCCGTTGGTTTCGTACCAATTGCTGAAGTCATAATAATGTCCATCACTTCCCAGCTCTTCATAATAGCTTTCTCTGTTGTAGTCTATACTATATATACCTAAGGAAAGTCCTACAAAATATCGTTCTGAGAAATTGAATGACAAGTTCAAGTCTGTTTGCAAATTACTGCCGTATGTAGCACGTCTGAAGTTTGCGGCATTTGCTCCTATTCCTGTATATCCAGTGAAATTATTGTTTTGGTCGAACATTTCGCCGATAATTCCATCATGAACAAGATTTCCATCTTTGTCATATTCGGGAGCAGACATATCCGGAAGCATCCCCCAGCTGTTTGCATCATATGCATTGTTTGCCATATTGGCAATTTGGTGTGTTTGAGAGAATATACCGTCCAAGTGTTCCACTCCTATATTGTGATTACCCAAAAAATTATTTCTTTTTGAGATGTTGACACCAAAATTTACATATTGTAATCCGGAACTGCTTTTATTGCCCTGGTTTGTTGCTATAATCACACCAGCATTGTCTATCGACATACGTGCTTTGTCATGTCCAAGCGCACCCTCATCTGTAAAAACTCCACTAATGGTAAAAGCTATATCGCTGCGGCGGAACATTGCTGTACCTGCCGGATTGTCACCCATGACAGATATATCGCCGCCTAATGCACCTAAAGCTCCTCCCATACCTACATAGCGTGCTGTACCATTAAGATCGCTTCCTGCAAATCTGGCTGCATCATAAGTATCTTGTGCATATACTGTTCCGCCTATGATGGAGGCAGATAACAGCATTGTCATTTTTTGAAATTTCATAATATTACCTATTTATTGTTTCTTTGACATTTTTATCTTCGTCCTCCTCGGCTGCCTCCTGCATTTCCTCGGCTTCCACCTCCGAAACTGCCTCCTCCGCCAAATCCGCTTCTGCTGCCGGATGATTGGAATGACGAGTTGCTGCTACGGGTTGGTGTGGAGTTGCTGCGCGTGCTTGTGCGTTCTGTTGTTTTCACAGCATTGTTTGTATTGCTGGTAGAACGTGAACTGCTTACACGGTTATAGTTGGATGATTTTCCGCTACTGCTGTTCGAACGGCTGTATGATGATGTGGTCCCTCGCGAGCGGGTTCCCTGTCCGCCATTCTTATTTTGTACCGCATTTCCTCGTGAAGAGAATGTGCCGGATGAAGTGTTTCTGTCTCCGATACTGAATGAACCCCGTCCAAGTGCAGATGTTCTGTTTCCTGCTGCATTCCGTATGGAAAAAGAGCGACTTCCGTTATTGGCCAGTGCACTTGTACGTATACGGTTGCTGTTTCCATAGCGGTTGGAGAATGTCCCTCGGTTATATCGGGTAAATCCGGCAGATGGTCCGTGGTGTATTCCTCCTTCCCACATCGGTCCGCATCCCCAGTAATGCCAGTGGTGAGGGCTGTGCCATCCCCATATCGGACCATACCAGCAGCTCCATGGTCCCCATGACCATCCGTATCCCCATCCATATCCCCAAAAGAACGGATCGTATGCATAGTAGTCATCATAGAGATAATCATAAGCTCCATAATTGTATACCAGATCCCAATACAACGGGCTGCTTACAGCTATTCCTACACGTGGACTACGGAATCGCAATATACGGCGGGAGTAATAATAATCATTTTCATTATTTTCATAATCTTCATCGTTACTGCTTTCTGTTTCTTCGTTTTCAGCTGTATCCTGATATGCATTGCCGTTGGCAAATCTTCGATTATATTCGTCTTCGTTACGGCTGTTCTGGGTATAAACTTCTACTGTCGGATTTTCCGCTTCAATCACAAATGTGGTGCGTGGGGTCTTTTTTGTTGCACTTTCCTCTTTCTTCTCACTTTTTTTGTCTTTCTTTACAGGAGTGAAATAAAGGTCGTCGTCCTGTGCCATACTCAGAATCGGCATCATGGCAAATGAAATTGCGAACAATATAAATTTCTTCATATAGCTTTAATTTTTTTAGTTTGTACAATATTTATCAATGCAAAGATAAATTTTGTAATCCAAATTTCTGTCGGATATTCCCTATTTTCTTGTAGGGAATGTCCTATATAAACATTTTATTCTATAGAAATGTTGTTTTGGCTTTGTATTTCATATCAAATTTCATGTTGAAATCATATTGACTTTTTAGGATATTTGTTTTTGCAAGAACTTGTTGGTCTTCCGAGTTTTCTGTAATAAATGTCATGAGTATTTTCTAAAATGGAGGGTATATGACATAATGAATGACTCTATATAATCCTGTTTTTATACAAAAAGATCTTGTTTGAAACAGTTTGAAATGTTAAAATTGAAATGCGCCAGATTTACGTATTTGTATACGGAAAAATTTTTTTCTTGAAAAATGTCTGTTTTTTTTTGCTTGTCTGAAAATACCTGCTTTTGTGAAATAATGTTTTATTTCCGATGTAAATATTAGTAGTTGTTATATTAATAAAAGTAAATTTGTGGATAAGGAAGCTATTACTTCCAAATAAGCAGTACAGTGAAAAAATAAAAATAGTGTGGTGAAAAAATTTTTTCAGCGCACTGAAAATTTTTTTTCACTGCGAAAGAGCCATAAAAACGGTGCTTTCGGATAAAAAAAATATCGTTATCCGGAATCTGTTAATAAATGTGGTTTCGCTCTTCAGTATATACAAGAATTAATTTGTATAGGATAAAATACAATATTTGAAGTATAAATGATTTAATTACTTGATTTTCTGTATCTTATTATTTATTATGAAGCTTGTAGTTTTTATATATGAATTTAATGATATTCAATGTTTTGTCTAAGTTGTTGAATGATAATGTATTAATTGAAAATAAATGATTTATATCAAATACTTAAAAGTAAAAAAATGTTTCAATTGTTAATTTGCGGACATCTCAAAGTTCTGTTTGTTTCTCATATACTCTTTGGTATCCCTGGAAATAAAGATGTATTTGAACGTTACCATAAAATCAAAAGTAAACCGATTGCAATCTATGGAACGAACTATCCATATTTTGAATCATTTGTACAGATGACGAACTGATGTTCTGTTCCATTATATCAGATATTTCATATATGCGTTTTTTAATTCTTCTTTTTTTATTATTTTTGTCCGGAGAAAATGAAAAGTCATTAAAAATCAATTAAAACAAGTTAGTATCATGAAAAAGACTGTGATAGCTTTGTCTATGATTCTTGCCATACCGATGATGGCACAAAAGACTTCTGATGTCACCTTGCGTATGGACGAGGCAAAGCAGAAAATCAACAAGGAAATTTACGGACAGTTTGCAGAGCATCTTGGAACATGTATTTATGGCGGTATATGGGTGGGGAAAGATTCTGAGATTCCCAATACAGAGGGCTATAGAAATGATGTGCTTCAAGCTCTGAAGGATATTCATGTGCCAGTCATGCGATGGCCTGGAGGATGTTTTGCAGATGAGTATCATTGGCAGGATGGCATTGGTCCGCAAGAAAGCCGTCCGAGGATGGTGAATAACAATTGGGGAGGTACAGTGGAAGACAATTCATTCGGCACGCACGAATTTCTTAATCTGTGTGAGTTACTGGATTGCGAACCGTATGTCAGTATGAATGTGGGAAGTGGCACTGTGGAGGAAACCGCTAAGTGGGTAGAGTATATGACTGCCAAAGATGGTCCGATGGCAAAACTCAGAAAGCAGAATGGAAGAGAGAAGCCATGGAAAGTATATTACATAGGTGTAGGAAATGAAAGCTGGGGATGTGGAGGTAACATGCGTCCGGAGTATTATGGTGATCTTTATCGTCGTTATTCCACTTATTGTCGTGAGTATAATGGAAATCGGCTTTATAAAATTGCAAGTGGAGCAAGTGACTACGATTATAATTGGACTGAAGTTATGATGAAGAACGTTGGGCATCGTATGAACGGGCTTTCTCTTCATTATTATACCTGCTATTCTTGGAATAAGAGCAAAGGTAGTGCTACGGATTTTACCCGTAACCAATATTACTGGACTATAGCCAAGTGTGGAGTTGGAATAGAAGAAGTGTTGCAGAAGCAGATTGCAATCATGGACAAATATGATCCGAGAAACCGTGTGGCTCTTCTTGTGGACGAGTGGGGCACATGGTGGGATGAGGAGCCAGGAAGTGTAAGAGGACATCTTTACCAACAGAATACAATGCGTGATGCTATGGTTGCTGCTGTTTCGCTTAACACTTTTCATCAATATACCAAGCGTGTGAAAATGACGAATATCGCACAGGTGGCTAATGTGCTGCAAAGTATGGTATTGACTAAGGGTGACAAGATGGTGCTTACTCCTACTTATCATGTTTTCCGTATGTATGTAGATAATATGGAAGCTGTAAACATTCCTGTCACAGTTAATTGTGACACCTTTATGGCTGAGAATGAGCAGAGGGATGCTTCGGAGCGCACTGCACCTTATATCAGTGCCTCTGCTTCCAAGATGGAAGATGGAACTGTGAATGTCAATCTGGTGAATGCGGATCTTGACAATTCCAATAAGATAACAGTAAAGCTTGATGGTGTGAAGAGGAAAGTCGTTAACGCACGTATTCTCACTTCAAAGGACATTAAAGACCATAATACTTTTGATGCACCTGACAATGTGGTTCCGGCAGATTTTAAAGGTGCTAAAATTAATAAGAATGGAGAGTTGGTTGTAGACATGCCTAAGATGGCTATCGTTACTTTACAGATAAAGTAACTTTACGTTTCGATTTTATCCTTTAATATTGATAAGTCAAGTCGAAATCCTTTTGATTTTATATCATCAAGGGACTTTCGACTTGACTTTTTGTTTGCTTTCATTCGTTGAAAATATAAATAGATTCAATCATTTTGTCTGTTATCTGGTCTTGTGAATGGCTGTATCCCCCTGTTTGATTATTCTTCTCGAGATTTGTTGTAGAATAATGGTTACACATGGTAGGGAAGAATAGCACAGAAACTTGTTAGGATATTTATGAATAAGTTTACGTTATATCTTCAAGACTATTTAAGATATTTAATGCTTGTTTTTCATGTTGTAATAACCATGCTTTCTTCTCTATTCCCCAAGCAAACCCAGTAAGACAACCGTTGGAGCCTATTACTCGGTGGCAAGGAATGATGATGCCTATGGGATTATGTCCGACAGCTTGCCCGACAGCTTGTGCAGACATGCTCTCTCTTTTCATCATTTGGGCAATTTCTGATGCAATCTCTTTATATGTAGTCGTCATTCCGTAAGGAATGTGCATAAGAATATTCCAGACATATTTTTGGAATGTACTTCCTTCAAGTCTGATTGGTGGAATGTGTTGAGGATTTTTCTTTTTGAAATAGTCGTCAAGCCATTGGCAGGTTTCTGTTATAATGTGAGGATACTCTATACTGTTTTCTTTTGTAACATCTTGATAAGTTGAATCAGATATATCTGATGCTCCTGTCATGATAGATAAACCAGATAAGAAATCACCATTATGTTTGATTAACAGTTTGCCTATGGGAGAAGAGTAAATGTAGTCCATGTGTGAATTTGTTGTTGTTTTTAACTATGAAATAGGGCAAAACGCCATTCAAATATACTCAATAATTCATAATAAATCCTTATCTTTGAAGCATTCTTATTTAATATGAACATTAAAAATATGGAAATGAAAAAGAAAATCTTTGCAGTTATGCTGTCTGTAGTTGTGTCGGCTATTGCTTTTGCACAAGATTATGACAGGAAAATAACCCCACAGAAAAATGTTCCGCTTGATTCCATACGATTGAGCGATCCTTTTGTATTGGCTGATAAGAAGACCAAGATGTACTATATGACTGGTACAGGAGGAATGATGTGGAAAAGTAAGAACCTCCGTACATGGGAAGGACCGTATATGGTAGTAAAGACTGATCCGAACTCATGGATGGGACCTCGTCCTATGATATGGGCAGCAGAGATTCATGAATATAATGGAAAATATTATTATTTTGCCACCTTTACCAATAGAGAAGTCAATATTGATACAGTAGCCGGTAATGTGATAGAGCGTCGTGCATGCCATGTGCTTGTAAGCGATAAGCCTGACGGACCGTATGTCCCAATGGATGATCCGACTTATCTTCCTGCTGATAAACCGACGCTTGATGCTACTTTGTGGGTTGATAAAGATAGGAAGCCTTATATGATATATTGTCATGAATGGTTGCAGAATCTTAATGGGACAGTTGAAAAAATTGCATTAAAGCCGGATTTCAGTGGGACGGAAGGTGACGGTAAGATTCTCTTTCGTGCAAGCGATTCTCCATGGAGCAGGGAAAATACAAATGATGGTAGTATAAAACCAAATAAAGTAACTGATGGTCCATTTGTATTCCTTACATCTAAGGGAAAGTTGGGGATGCTATGGACCAGTTGGATACGTAATGTATATACGCAAGGTGTGGCTTATTCAGAAAGTGGAACACTTGACGGACCGTGGATTCAGGAGGAAGATCCAATAACTCCTCCGGATTTTGGACATGGAATGATATTTCGTGCTTTTAACGGCAAGCAGCTTATGGCACTTCATAGTCATAAGGATCTTGGACAGGGTATTTATTTGCGTATACCTCATTTTTTCCTGGTAGATACTACTGGTGACAAACTGGTGGTTGTCAAAGAGTATGAACCGTAGTTCTTGTTGGTTATGGCTGAAGAAGATATTTTTCAGAGGACAGAACTATTGCTTGGTACTGAGGTAATGAAACGATTGGCATCAGTACGTGTCATTATTTTCGGAGTCGGTGGAGTTGGTTCATGGTGTGCGGAAGCACTTGTCCGTTCCGGCATTTGTCAGCTTACGATTGTAGACAGCGATTGTGTAGCTGTGTCTAATGTGAATCGGCAACTTATGGCCACGACGAAGACAGTAGGACTCCCAAAAGTTGAAGTGCTTCGTGAACGTTTGCTGGATATAAATCCGGCGGCATCCATAAAAGCCATACAAAAGATATATACCAAAGAAACAGCATCCGATTTCAGTCTTGATATTTACGATTATATTATAGATGCCATTGACTCACTTGAACATAAGGCTAATCTTATTCGACATGCCTGCCATACGAATGCTGTATTGTTTTCTTCCATGGGAGCAGCCCTTAAGATGAACCCTTTGAAGATTGATGTAGCTGAATTTTGGAAAGTTCGCGGATGTCCGCTTGCTGCGGCTCTTCGTCGTAAGTTTAAGAAGCAAGGTGAGTTTCCGGCTCATAAGTTTAATTGTGTATATAGTGAAGAATTGTTGGAGAATCGTGGTGTTTCCGCCAATCAGTCCGTAGAGGATAGCAATTCGGCAGATAATCCAGAGTTTCATAAGGTAAGAACAAATGGTACCGTGGTCCATGCTGTTGCGACGTTTGGATTTATGCTTGCCGGGCTGGTCGTTCAGGATTTATATAATAAATGTGAGACGACGGACATCTGATTTTTTATGGCGGTTTTACGAATTATAGTTGAAGTCTAATTGAATGATAAATAAATGAAACAATATGTTTTTACAGCATCTCTTTTTCTGTCTGTCATATTAAGTGCGGAGGCACAGACGCGTTATACTGTTGACGCAGTAAAAGGGGAGCGCATAGAAGTTACTAAAGCATTAGATTGTCGTCCGGATGAAGGCGCATGGAATATTATAGCACCGTATAAAGTTGCGGTTGACAGTCTGATGTGTCCGGTACTTGGTAAAAGTAGCATGTTTATGGATGCCGGACGACCGGAAAGCCTGCTGTCCAATTGGGTTGCAGACGTACTTCGTGAGTCTTCGAAAGATGTTGATGGAATGAAGCGTATGGCTGATATCGGTCTCTGTAATATTGGAGGTCTTCGTGCGGCATTGCCTGAAGGCGATGTTACAGTAGGCGATGTGATAGAAGTTGCACCTTTTGAGAATAGTCTTTGCGTCTTGACACTTCGTGGTGATGCCTTGCTTGCGTTGATGGGGCAGATTGCAGCATCCCGTGGTGAAGGAGTGAGTCATGGAGTGGAACTTGTTGCAGATGAAAATGGAAAGATGATAAGTGTACTACTTAATGGAAAGCGAATAAAATCAAATAAGAGGTATACTATCGCTACTCTTAATTACCTTGCGGAAGGTAATGATGGAATGGTGGCTCTGAAAGATGCCGTGGAGTGTAAACATACTGAAATTATGATACGTGATGTTCTGATGGAGTTTATCAGGACCCAAAGTAGAGAAGGTAGGATGATTAGCTCTAAGATTGAGAATAGAATAATAATAGAAGGAGGTACAAAATGAAAAAGTGTGGATATTTCTCTGTTGTTTTTGGTGTGCTTTTTTGTTTCTTGTGTTTTTCTGCTGTTACATTGGCACAGGAAGCTGATATTTCTTCTAAAAGTATTCTTGTAGTCCATACTAATGACACACATAGTTGCATTATGCCGATAAACCCTAATTATGCTGATACACTTCAAGCTGATAAAGGCGGCTATTTGCGTCGTGCTACGTTAGTGTCTAAACTAAGGAACGAGGATCCTGATTTGTTGCTTTTTGACAGTGGTGATTTTTCGCAAGGTTCTCCTTATTATAATATCTTCAAGGGAGATGTGGAGATATCGCTTATGAACTATATGGGATATGATGCCTGTACGATTGGCAACCATGAATTTGATTTCGGTCTGGAGAACATGGCTCGTATTTTTCGTATGGCTGATTTTCCCGTCGTATGTTGTAACTATGATTTTACAGGTACTGTACTTCAGGATATTGTGAAACCGTATATTATACTCAACCGTAAGGGCATTAAGATTGGAGTTTTTGGTTTGTCTCCGAAGCTTGACGGACTTGTCTCTGCGGAGAACTATAAAGGTGTCAGATATCTTGATCCGATAGAAGAGGCTAATAAAGTGGCAAAGCATTTGAAATTGTCAGAAGGATGTGAACTGATAATTTGTCTGTCACATCTTGGTTGGGGAGAATCCGATATTGATGACAGTCGTCTTATTAAAGCAACAAGATATATTGATGCTGTGATAGGAGGTCATTCCCATACTTATTTTACCGAACCGGAGTATATGGTGAATGCTGATGGACAATCTGTTGTATGTAATCAGATGGGTAAGAACGGACGCTTTGTGGGCACTCTTCTTTTTGAAATGGTGCCGGAATGGAAATAGTAGGGTTGTTGAAGCCATAGTTTATATTGTACAATATAAATAGGAACTCAACGAGACTGTTTACAGATATTCTTGACACTGTCCAAAATTTTGTGTAAATGGAAACAGGATTCAGCTGTAAGTTTATTCTTATATCTGGATTCTGTTTTCAAAAATAAGCATAAATTGGTTCATAATCAGACCCCAGTTATGAATCGGTTGTGTCC